>Ga0207667_10000112_pt1 | contig 131462 bp, 137 predicted proteins | sample KBSCornC52_FD_184301 | JGI IMG/M metagenome (GOLD analysis project Ga0207667, IMG submission 184301) | Corn rhizosphere microbial communities from Kellogg Biological Station, Michigan, USA - KBS Corn C5-2 (SPAdes) (version 2) | ecosystem: Host-associated > Plants > Roots > Rhizosphere > Soil ... | reverse complement strand
AAGTAGGGCCACGTCTATCACTCCGTTCTCCCGCTCGCTGTCATGAGCAGGATTGTGGTCTAAACATGGGTCAACTTTGGATGCAAATTTCCTGGGAAAGTGGGTCAGTTTTCAATGCAAATCAACAGCCTGCAATACCTTAGAGTAAACGTGGTAGCCCAACTCCCTTAGGGAGTCGGAAATGATCTCAATTACAGGCCTGCCTTCACTCGTTTTTGCGGCAAGAAGGTTAGGAACATTTTCCATAACCATGAATGTGGGTGAAAACAGTCGACCGATACGAACGAACTCTTTGAATAGTGAATTTCTAGGGTCTTTAGGATCTCCAGAATTTCGATTGGCTATTGAGAAACCTTGGCAGGGAGGGCCGCCTACAACGATGTTGGGAGAAAGCTCTCCAAACATGGAAATGAATTCCTCATCGGACACCGCCGATATATCTGCTTTCATCACTACTGCGCTGGGATGATTATGTTTGAACGTGTCAGTTGCCCAACCGTCTATTTCGACAGCACCAACTACATCACAGCCAGCCATCTCAAATCCCAAACTAAACCCGCCAGCACCTGCAAAGGTATCCAAGACACGGAGTTTCGTTTCGAGGTGAGGTTTGGTCATATTAGTCCCATTGTTACTTAGCAAAAATTCAGCGGACGATTATCTCCGATTCCTTACTCATTTGCTTGTTGCTGTCGCGAAAAGATGTCATTTTGAAAATACTTTTCTCCGAAGCACTAGGCATTACATGCCTTTCCCACCCTTGGATAAAAAGTCCGATAGATGCGTCAAAATGCGTCAGATTGGATCTCCGTCGGACGGGTCACGTGGTCAGGCTTGGCGGGCTCCTCCGCCTAACGCAAATTTGAGTCAAAACCGACCCATGTAGCGGGCAGGCGCGGGGTGGGGGCAACCGCGCGCGCTGAGCTAAAAACGCAAACATAATTGCAATTTAGCAACTTTCTTACCCCCCCCCCTTCGCAACCCACCTAGGAGCTCACAGGAGCCCGCAGAGCGAATTTCCCGCATCCTGGGAACAAATTCTGTTGCCTTTCGTCAAAGCGAGCACAACAGCGCACCGCTGTAACCTGGCGAGGAAATCATGATCCGTCACTTCATCACCCTTGGAGATAAGACCAGTCACGGCGGCACGGTCATTAGCGCGGACCTCACCAGCAGCATCCACGGGAAGTACATGGCCCGGGTCGGAGACATGGTCGTGTGCCCCAAATGCAAAGGAGTGTTTGCGATCAACTCTTGCGCATCTGACATGGTGGACGGCCAAGGACGCGGCTATGCCCGCCACTTGGACACCACGGAGTGCGGAGCCCGCTTGATGTCCGCGCAGGCAACAACAACGTGGTCGGACGAATCAATGATCGGCGATCCTGCAGCGGACGCTAAAGCTGATGCCCTAGGTACGGCATCCCATGTCGCGGCTTCGACGGAATCCGGTATCTGCTTGGATTGCCTGCGTAAAGCCGCTCACTTCGGTAGCCCAATCGTTATCCGGGAGTGAGAATGCTCGACGTGCAGTCAAGGTTGGAAGAACTACGCGACACCATGCCCGCGCTACGACTATATGCACTCGTAGATGGCGTACAGTATCAAGCTCAGCTCTGTAAGCGATTGCACCCAAGTAGTGGTCTGTTCCCCCTGTTTGCGCAGACCCGAGACGCGGCGCTGTCCCACGCCGGGCCTTGGCTGGTGGATATGGCCATAGCAGACGAGGCAACCATGGCCGAGCTATCCACGCTCGAACGCAATGCGCCGTCACTCACGTGGCTTATCGCGCCGCAAGATCTGGAAGGCCTTGGGCAACTGCTGCAACTGAGGTTGGACGTGATTCTCCCGGATGGCCGCAGCGCTTTGCTTCGCTTTTGGGACCCTCGCGTGTTGGTCAATCTGGCACGCACGCTCGACGCTTCGCAGCGTGAAGAGCTCTTTGGTCATATCCATGAGTGGCACCTGCTGCATGAAGGAAGACGCGTTTGGATCGGGAGGCAACATGCTGAAGCTCACTGACGCGCAGTGGCAGACTTTACAACAAGGTGAAGCCCGCCAGTTTGTTGCAGCCGTGTGTGATCAGTTCTTAGCCAACCGGCCCGATATGCAGGAGCAGCCCGGTCGCGAGGTAGTGCTAGCACGCATGCAGGATGCCTACGACTACGCCGCCCGGATAGGTTTCACCAGCACGCCGCACATTGTGCGCCTGATGTATCTGTCTGCAGACGCTCCGCACATCCACGATGACCCGCTAGTCGATCATTACCTGCGTAAGCCCGGGGCAACGCCTGAACAACGGCTCGATGACCTCGATGCCGTCATCAAACATATGCTTAAGGGAGATCGTTGATGGGGGCATTGGCCGTACCGCTGATTGAGGGCGTAGGCGCCCGTATCCTGGCTGCACTCGGTGTGGTCGCCGTCGGCGCGGCGGGCGAGGCAGCGAGGGAGCGCGCAAGCAAGCGCCAGGAAGAAGCTGAACAGGCAAAGTCCGCGCCTATCGCGCGCGCCGAGGCGACGACAAAAGAGCGAACGAAGTGCAAAGACTGCCCCCCAGACAAAGGCGTACCATTCCAACGCAACTTCACCGTGCGCAAATCGTGGGTTGACTATCAGGCGAAGATTACAGGGATGCCAAACGGGCCGACGTTCATCATGGAATGGGCCTTCGCTGGCACGCGGTTCGATGGTTTCGTGTCGGCCGAGTGCCGCCTCCAAGACGCCAAAGCGGGGTACGACCAATTCTTCAATGAGTGGCGCGAGTTCAAGTACGACTTTCAGGAGCGCATCTTTGTCGAAATGACAGAGGCGGCCGTAACTCAGAACGGCAAGGCAGTTCCCAAGCCTCCCGTGCAACTTTGGTGGTATTTCCAAGAACCTGTCTCCTACCGATACATGCAGCGGGTTTTGCAAGCCGCCGCCCCTCAAATCCAGGTCGTATTCCAGCCATGAATCCACATCTGAACCATCAGCTTGAAGTCCGTTTTAAGATCAGCGGCACAGAAGGAACATCGTTTGAAATCCACCTGCAACGGATACAAGCTTTTTTAAAGCTTGTAGCGAAGTTCGACCCTCTACTTCAAGACACAGAGTGGCTGATCGCAACCGGCGTCCGCGACACCTCCTACCTATACTCGGTGTTCGATGTAAACGGGGCAACCACATCTGCGCTCGCTGTGTTGCGTGAGCAGTCGAAGAAGAACGATGTGGTCAAGAGCCTGACCTTGTGGAACGGGCAAGAGGATCGTGCGAAAGGAGCATCGATCACCTGCATGTTCGGCCGTCAGGACGGTGTAGCAAGCAGCTTCAAGCTGTCTATCAGATCACCCAGAGAGCAGATGCGGCTTGGAGGTTGGAGTCAGGTGGGGGAGGCTCTTAGTGCAGCAGTAAGCGTCTTTGCGCCGATATATGGAGTGGTAGAAACGACGTACTACGACGCCGTATTCAAAGATCGTCCCGGTGTCGGCTGGATGCTCTACCTCCCGCAGGTACTGACCGCTCAACAAGTTCCCGAGGCCCGCGCACTTCTGCCTGTCATGGGCCAGGACGAAAAAGGCAAAGGCATGCAAATCGGCACGATAGTGGTGAGCGTCACCGACGAGCCGTTTTCCGACGAGAACCCAGAACACGTCAAGAGCGCTAATGCCATCGAGATCCGCTTGGTTGATCAGGACTTGCTCCCCCGCTTTGCAGACTTGTGAAGGTGGTCATAGCTCGTCTTAGAGCGTTTGGATTGGCGATCGCGAGGAGTAGATCCGAACCCCGCTTGGAGGGCAACGACCAGAGCGCTCCGGCACCCCCGCTCACGCTGAGAGACCGAATGGACTCCTTGGTGAATCATGGACATTTCATTTTCATATCGCTCGATCTATCCCTCGCTTCCCGACGTCAAAACGCAACTTGGCCAATTATGGCAAGCCGCAGTTATTTTGGACGGAATAGGAATTCCGCTTACCGATTGGTATCCGACGGCCGAAAACCCCGATGACGCTCTCCGAAATTGCGCATTCGATTCTAATGGGCCTTCTCCCGCAGCCGTGGCGATCGCGAAAGAAAATGACCGGCACAATGACGATAAAGATATGCGCTCAATGGCGGTCTGGAATGGAAAGAGGCGCGCCGGCTCTGCTGGCATTTCAAATATTCTGTTCCCGGCTGATTCGCCAGCAAGTTGCACGTTCGAAATCAGCTCCACGGGCGTTGCGCCTTTGCTGGATAAGGCGAATGTCATCCAAGTTGCCACCAAGTTGCTTGACCTCTATCACCCGCCTTTTATCTCTGTCAGTGAACCGCGCTACGATGCAATCCACAAAGTTTTCAAGGACAGACCAGGCGTAGGCTGGATGCTCTATCTACCTCGTAAGATCACGACATCAGACGTCCCTGAAGCACAGGAAATGATAGCGGTGACCGACAAGAATGGAGAGCAACGGGGAACCTTCGTAGTGAGTATCAAAGATGAACCGTTTTCGGTCAAAAACGAAGAGCAAATCAAGATTGCTACTGCGATTGAAATACGGCTGGTAGACAAAGACATGCTACCTCGCTACGGTGAGTAGCAACTCCGCTGGTATTCTATGCGGTCGAACAGCCATCGATACTTTTTCAATATATTCGCAGCCGCGAAATTGCCTATCGCAACGGTCGCCCGGCCATGAAACACGCCTACGAAATTTCGATGTCACTGCACCACGCGGGTGACCTTTCAGTCAGCGCTCTTGTTGAAGAACTGCGTCTTCTAACCGTCGAGCTTGAGAAGCTATCGCCATCACTCCATCAATGGCTGCTCACCGGTGACACTCGTGATTCAGCACTGCTATATGACGTGTATGCCAGCAACACGGCCACACCATCAGCCCTTGCGGTGCTTGAAAATCGTCTCAAAGACGAGATTGATCCGAGGATTATCTCGATCTGGAATGGAAAGGAAGGACATGCGGCCGCGTCACTTAGAATCATGGCACGCCCAGATCCGCACTTGAGCCTAGTAACGTTTGTCGGGCGCCCGCAGTCGTTCTCCGCTGACTGGAATCTGGTTGCCAATGTGGTCGCGCAAAGTGTTGCTATCTGGGCTCCTCAATATGTTTCAGTACAAAGCAATGGCTACGCGGAACATAAAATTTTCCAGGATCGTCCCGGTGTCGGCTGGATGCTCTACTTGCCTAAAGTCGTGACCGCACAGCAAGTGCCAGAAGCCCGCGCACTGATTCCAGTGAAAAATAAGTACGAAGCGGGCAAAGACACGCAAATCGGCACGATCATTGTGAGCGTCACTAAAGAGCCGTTTTCTGATGAGAATCCAGAACACATCAAGAGCGCTAATGCCATTGAAATTCGATTGGTTGATCAGGACTTGCTTCCCCGTTTCACAGGCTTTTGAAGGAAGCCACAGGCAGAAAATGAGATGAATATCAGATTCCCCTATCGATCTGGGCTCGAAACACTACCCAGCATTTCTGAGCAACTTAATCAACTTTGGCGCGTGACTCTTCTCTTGGACAGCATGGGTAGCTTTGCAACACCTGCTGCAATCCATTCCTCTAGCGTCTTTTTCACTGTCATGTAGTGCTCGATAGGCAGCTCGCGGAAATATCGGATTCCAAAATCCGCGATGAAGATCTTGTAGATTTCAATCTCTTCGTCACCGCATATCGCTGCCCACTCCTTCACCAGCATATTGATTCTTTTCCGCTGGTATTCGGTAATTCTCTGCACTTCCTTCTTGGCCTCGTTCAAGTTCAGGTTGACCACATTATTGAATCGTGGTGCCTCATTAACGTTGCCATCAATAACCTGCCCAATATCGCCCCGTGCTTCTATTCTTTCTGACATTGAAAACCTACTGGTTACGCCATGTGCGTTACTCCCTATCACGCATCACGGCTCACTGACACAAGCGCAATTTCCAAGATCGCGCGCAAACAAACGGAATACGGACACCCTGCTCCGATCTTCCTTACTTCTTCTTTACGATTTTGTTACCCATGACGGGACCTTGAAGCGTCCCATAGATATCGCCTGTTATGTGCTGACCGATACTGCCGCCAGCGGTAATTTGAGTGGCATTTTTTCGGCCAGCTTCTGCAGGTGCCGCACCTTCGATGACGCCGAAAACGCGGGCTTTACCAACGATGTCCAGCTGCCTATATCCCTCAAGAATCTGCTGTTCGTCCGCGGTCAACGAGTCCGCAGTTTGGACGCCAAATATCACGTATGAAACGTCTACCCCGATTTTCGAGACGGCGGCCATAAAACCGATATCCGGCAGAGTTTTTCCTTGCTCATAGGAAATTTGAGCCTGTTTTCTGACGCCCCCGACTGCCGCAAAGGCCTCCTGCGAAAAGCCGAGTCGCTTTCGTTCGTTCTTGAGGCGCTCCCCAAAGGGTGAAATTTCCATCTTAATTTTGTTGACTGGTACGATTTATCGGACTATATTTCCGTCATTGCTAAGTGACGTATACAAATATTAACCCATGAGCACTCACAACACCGCCCAAGCGAGTGCAGGGGACGCTACATCCCTGCCTATCACGCTCCGCCTTACCGCCGAGGAAATCGAGAAAGCACAAGTTCTCGCCCGGCAAGATCATCGCACCCGTGCCGCATTCATCCGCGTGATGTTTCTTCGCGGATTGGCGGCTTACGAAAAAGAACTTCAATCCGCAAGCGCCTGACCAGGGGGGGAATCCATGTACGACGATCCACGCCACATCCGCGATCACCGAATCGTGATCCGCTGCAACGCCGACAACTACGCTTTTATGAAGTCGCTCGCACAGCTGCAGGGTGAAAACTTGGCGACCTTGGCCCACGACATGATGCTGCATATGGCCGTTGAGTTCGTTGTTGCTCGTGATGTGCCCATAGTAATCAATCAAAACATGCAAACCAAGGCGCTCAAGAGCCACTTTTTAGTGCCTCAAAATGCCTGATATCGAACTGACGCTGGTAAGCCCTGCACTCATTGAAGCACTGAAAATACTGATGGAGTGCGAGGGATTCGAGACAATCGAAGACGCCGCCGAATTCGTTTTTTCCGCAGCGGTTCGTGAAGGTGCCAAGCGTGTTACCGGCAAGGCAAGAGTGCTCTATGCCGTTGAGGGGAAGAAGCCATGCGCGTAATCAGCATTCCATGCCCACACTGTCAAAATCGCGTGAGAGCAGCCAAAAGCCGCACCATGTCGTCAATGATGAAAGAAATCACGTACCAGTGCCAGAACGTCGAATGCGGCCATACCTTCGTGGCAACGCTTGAAGTCTCGCGCACGGTGTCGATGTCAGCCATGCCGAATCCAGAAGTCCGCATTCCAATTTCCTCGCGTGCATTTCTGGCTGCAAAGAACCAGTTGACGCTAGACCTCGCGACCGTTTAAGCGGCCGCACTACTCCCGATAAATCAAAGCCTGCCGTGCGCCTTTTGGCGCACGTGGGATTCGCTCACCCTGAAAAATCATGACCACTGCGAATATCAACTTCTCGGTTACCGTCCGGCAGCACTTTGCTGAAGACATGGTCCGCTACCGTTGCGCCCAGCGGCTGCTAGTTCGTCGCTCTCTCGCTGGTACCGAATGGGATGTGATTTGGGAAGGAAAGCAGGCCATCGGCAAGAGCCTTGCTTTGCGCCTGAACATGCTGGGCGGCCTGCTGGGGGAGTGGTGATGCGCGCAGTGCTTTCCTATTGCCTCGCTGGCTTGGTGTTACTCGCGCCGGCACTCTTGTCCGCTCTTGGCCTGGTGAAAGGCTGATCATGCGCTGCGCACGTATCAAGGACCATGCCTCCTTCCGCCCTGTGACCGAGTTGCTGCGCGAGCGCGCTGCGCAGGCGCCAACGCCGCCCGGTGACGAAGCGGCGAACGCTGAACTTCAGAAAGCGTTGGCCATGCTGAGCAAACGCCAGCGGCCCAATCATCAAACAGCGGTGGCCTATTCCTGGGCGGCCACCGCCAAACCGGTGCGCCGCCACATCCTCGCGCTTGCTGGGCTGTCGCCTGACCGCTGGGAATCTCCAATCCACTCTTTTACGGAAGCCGAACGCCTGGCCATGCGTCATGCGGTGCTGCGCGCAATTACCACCTATGAGCGAGTCCTCAATGCAGTCTAGAAAAGTCGATGCGAAGACGCGCCGGCAGCATAAGGCTTTCACCGAGTCACCGCAATTCGCACAAGAGCTGAAGCGCATCCCGCTGAAATGGCGGGGCCGCGTGGTCAGTGAGGCATTAGAGCTGATGTCCGTTTGGCACTGGCGGCGTATCTTTGAGCCGGTCGCCGTGGACTTCGTGCGTGAGTTCGCGGACAAGTACGTTCCGGCTGGCATCGATCTTTCGCAAGACGATGCGGATATCTGCGCCACTGCCGAACGGGCCGCCGACAACGTCAAGAAGATGCTGTGGAAAGCAATCTCGGATACGCACGCACGAGACATCATCGAACAGGAATGCAGCGACTACGGCATTGACGTGCCGGAAGTGGATGACGATGACCTGCGCGCCATCATTGCGCGCGTGGTCGACCCGCGCTGGTGGCGCAGGCAACTGCGCAAGGTAGTCGGCCGGGCATTCGAGGGGGGCAATATCCGCCTGGGCTATGTCCATTACCACGGCGAACCCTATGCCAGCAACGATGCGGTGCTGGCGCGCATGGCGCAGAACAAGCGCAACGCCGCAGCGCTGGAAGCCACCATGGTGCGCAACGAGGCCGGCCAGGAATTCAGCATTGCCGAGCTGGCCGAGAAGACCACCGCCAATAAGGCCATTCGCCGTGGCGAACTGATGCTGCGCATCAATGGCTTCGAGATGATTGCAAGAGACTGCGGTGATGCCGGGCTGTTTCTCACCTGGTCATGTCCTTCGCGCTTCCATCGCACACTGCATAGCGGCAAGCCCAATCCGAAATACGACGGGTCAGATCCGCGCACGGCAAACAAGTACCTGGGCAAGGTCACTGCGCTGGCACGCTCGGCGCTGGCCAGGCGCGGCATTGGTCTCTACGGGTTCCGGATTGCCGAGCCCCATCACGATGGATGCCCCCACTGGCACATGCTGGTGTTTGTTCGCGCGCTGCCGGGATATACCACGCCGCACGTCAAGGACGTGGCAAGCCGGGCCATCCGCGTTATGAAGCGCTACGCCTGGCGCATGGATCGTGGCGAGCCCGGCTCGTTCAAGCGCCGCCTGGACGTAAAGCGCATCGATTGGACCAAAGGTAGTGCAGCCGGCTATATCGCCAAGTACGTGGCCAAGAACATTGATGGAGTTGCCGACCACAAGACCAAGGAAGGCTATGTGGTCACCACCGACACGGCGGGAGACTATGAGCTGACGCCGTCTGCCCGTGTCGAGGCCTGGGCCGCTCGTTGGGGAATTCGACAATTCCAGCAATGGGGCGGAGCTCCCGTCAGCATCTGGCGCGAGCTACGCCGCGTGCCGGCAGACATGGTGCAAGAAGCCCCGCCGGCCATGGCCGCCGCCTGGGATGCGGTGCAGAAGATCGAAGGCGAAAAGCGCGCATGTTGGGCGAGCTACCTGCGCGCTCAAGGTGGTGCTCTGGTCAAGCGCGACGACCTCATGGTCACGCTGGCCAAGGAGACCAAGACTGTCGCCGGTCGCTATGAAGAGCGCGAACGGGTCATGCCTTATGGAGTGCAATGCCGCCAGATGGCAGGGGTGGTTTTCAAGTCCGTCCGCCACACATGGACCCCTATTCAAGGCACAGAGGCCCGCGCATCGGCTGGGTTGGGGTTCCCTTGGACTCGTGTAAATAACTGTACGCAGCCCGCCGGTCCTGACTTTGCGACCGATGTGTCCTTCGAACCGAAGGCCGCGCCAGCGCCGGTCATGTTCAAGCCCGACCAGGCCGCGCAGATCGATCATGCCTGGCTCGCCCTGGGCGCATGCCCCTGGCCACGGCCGGTAGTTGACGACAGGCCGGCGTGGCCAGCGCCTGACATGACGACCGACGAGCAGCGCCGTGCGCTCGCCGGCTGGGACGCGATCAAGGCATGCCCATGGCCGCGCATGGCGCCTGTGCCGGACAGCTCCCCGCGCCATGGAACGCCGCGCCAGGTCGCGGACTGGCGCGGCGGCCGGCTCGATGTCAGCGAACTTCCGATTGATCCCAACCCAACGAAAGGAAACGCCCCATGACCGCGTTTCGTGTCGTCGTGCGCACTGCCAGCGCACGCCATTCCTACACCGCCATCGCAGCCCATAGCTGCGACGTGATCGCCGCTGCCGTCGATCGTTTTGGCGTGTGTTCTGTTACGGCCACTCTGGAGAAGAAGCAATGAACGCAATCACCAATCCCACCTTGTCTGATCACACCGAACGCTATATCGCTAAGTACTTCGCTAAGCTGCCGAAACAGCGTGATTTCGTCATGGAGCCGCCGCGCCCCCTGGACCGCATCACGTTCAGTACGCCCGACGATGGTGTGTTGACCGGGTTCGTCGCGACCATTCGGCACCACGTTGGCAATGGCCAGCGCTTCGCTTGGGTAGAACTGGACAACGAACTGACCGGCCAATTCTATGGCGTCCCGTTGGCTGACATCATCAGCAGTGACAACAGCGGTGCAGCCCGTCGCCTGGCTTCAGCCGGCAATGACGCTCGCCGCCTGTGCCTCACGGATTACAGCGGCACCCTGGCCGATCAACTTCGAGCAGCGGGCCGGACATGAGCGGGACCGCGTCAAAGCTGCATGTGGTGAGCCTATCGGGAGGGAAGGACAGCACCGCCACCGCCCTGACGGCCATCGAGCTCCACGGCCGCGAAGCTTGCCGCTTCGTCTTCGCCGATACCGGGAACGAGCATGAGGCGACCTACGCTTACGCCCTTGACTATCTGCCACAGGCGCTGGATATCACCGTGGACGTCGTGAAGGCCGATTTCTCCGATGAGTTCGCCACCAAGCGCGCCAATTTGGCCAGGATCGCCGCCGGCGAACCGGAATCAGCCGTCTACGGAAAGCGCAAGTTCATGTACGCCTGGACACCCGAGACCGCAGCGCTGGCGTTGGAATTGCTGGTCCCAACTGGAAATCCGTTCCTGGATCTTTGCATGCTTAAAGGTGGCTTTCCCTCTCGCAAGCGCCAGTTTTGCACGCAGTATCTGAAGCGTGATCCGATTACCGAGTTTCAGCTTGATCTGGTCGAAGAAGGATGGCACGTTGAATCTTGGCAAGGCGTCCGCGCAGATGAGTCGGAGGCGCGCCGCTGGCTGCCACACTACGAGCTGCTGGGCGGCGGTATGGCGGTCTATCGGCCGATCTTGAGATGGAACGTCGCTGACGTATTTGAGGCTCATAGTGCCGCAGGCATAGAACCGAATCCACTCTACAAGCAGGGTATGAACCGAGTTGGCTGCATGCCGTGCATAAATTGCAGCAAGGGCGAGCTGGCGCAGATCGCGCGCCGGTTCCCTGAGCACATAGAGCGTATCGCGGCCTGGGAGAAGCTGGTTTCTCAGGTGTGTCGGCCTCGGTCACCGGTGTCCTTTTTCCACAAAGGGACGCAAGGTCATGCTGGGCAAGCGTCGACGATTGAGAGCGTCGTCCAGTGGTCGAAGACCTCGCGCGGGGGGCGGCAGTTTTCATTGCTGGCGGACCTGGATGAGCCTTTTGCATGTTCATCAGCATATGGACTGTGCGAATAGGAGAGAGAATTCATGCTCGCGATAAAAAGTCCTGCTGCCTGGGGCCAGCTTCTTCGGATGCTGGCCGAGCAGGTAGCAAATGAAATTCAGCAACAGGCGCCGCCGCAGAGCGGCACCGATGATCCCGAAACAGCAATCTATATTGAGCACCATGAAAGCAGCGATCTACGCACGCTATAGCACCGACAAGCAGCGCGAGGCCTCCATCGAGGATCAATTCACCATCTGCACCCGGCGCGCCGAGCGTGAAGAGCTTGAAGTGGCCCAGCGCTACAGTGACGACGGGGTATCCGGCTCCACGCCGGTAGCCCGGCGTGCTGGCGGCGCGCGGCTGCTCATGGATGCGTTCAACGGTCGTTTCGACGTGCTGATCGTGGAAGGCCTGGACCGTCTGTCGCGTGACCAGGTGGAGCAAGAGCAACTGGTGCGCCGCCTGGAGCACCGCGGCATCGTCATCATCGGCGTGGCCGACAGCTACGACAGCCGCATGGGTGGTCGCAAGATCATGCGGGGCGTGCGCGGGCTGATCAATGAGATGTTCCTCGATGATCTGCGGCACAAGACGCATCGTGGCCAGGCCGGCCAGGTCGAACGCGGCTATGCCGCTGGCGGCAAGTCCTACGGCTATGACATCGTGCGCGACCACCTCGGCAGCAAGTACCAGGTCAACGATGTTCAGGCCGGCTGGGTGCGCTGGATCTTCGCACGCTACGCCGAAGGCTGGAGCGTGCAGCGCATCGCCCATGAGCTCAACGCCCGTAAAGTCCCCTCCCCGCGCGCCAGCACCTGGGTGGTATCAGCCATCTACGGCTCGCCCAACAAGGGCAGCGGCATCCTCAACAACTGCCTGTATCAGGGTCTGTATATATGGAACCGCTCCCAGTGGGTGAAGGATCCGGACACCGGCAAGCGGCAGCGGGTAAACCGGCCGCGCGAGGAGTGGCGGGAAATCGAGGTGCCCGAGCTGCGCATCGTTGATGATGAGCTGTGGCAGACCGTGCGCAAGCGGCTCGATGGCCGGCTGCCTGGCCGCAAACAGGGCGCGCCGGTACGGACCTTATTTGGCGGCCTGATGGCCTGCCCGTATTGTGGCGGGGCCATCGTGGCTATCAATTCCCGGCTGTACGGCTGCGCCAACAGAAAGGATCGCGGGCCAACGGTCTGCAAGGGGATCCACTTCAAGCGGGAGACAGCGGACAAGAACCTGCTGGAGACCTTGCGCGATGAGCTGCTGTCGCCTGCCGCGCAGGAACAGTTGCGGCGCCAGGTGCAGGCCATCATCGCCGAGCGTCAGCGCAGCAGTGCGGCCGACGGCGCAGCGGCGGCGGGCCGGCGCAAGGAGCTGGACGGAGAAATTCAGCGGCTGGTAGATGCGATCGCCAGTATCGGTGCCTCTCAGGCGCTGGCGGATCGGCTGCGTGCGGCCGAGGCCGAGCGCGGCCAACTGGCGGCGAGCAAGCCAAGGGCCGGCAGTGACGGGCCGTCTGCAGGAGAAATCGGGGAAAGGATCAAGAAGACTATGGCCAACCTGGAAAGCGCCCTGGCCGCTGACGTGCAGCAGGCGCGCATTTTGGTGGCCGAGCTCTATGGGAAAATCGATGTCGTCGCCGAAGGCGAGGATATCTACGCTGAATACAACAATGCCGCTGAGAAACTATTACTAGCTTCTAGCGGCATGTCTCTAAAACTGGTTGCGGGGGCAGGATTTGTGCGTTATCTACCCTTCAGAATTAAGTAGCAAAAAGCTTCCACAAAGAAAGTTTCTCCAGTGCATCAGCAAGGGAGACGGCAGTTGCTCTACTAAGATCTGCAAGGCTGCGTACTTCCGACAATTTCAGGTGGTTGGCTTTCTGGAGGGGGGATGAAATGACCATTTCGAACCAGAAATTATCAGATATTTCTGAGTAATAAACCTCAAGACGAAGCGGGTTATGAGCGATGAGGTTCCTGGTTTTAGCCAACTTTTTGACTTGAGCCAACAGGGTGCGCACGTCAGTTGCCGAGGCACCACCGATTTTCGCCGCTATTGTAGACAGATCATCAACTCGACGCGCAAGATTGCGTTCCCAAACCGACTTCTTCGAACACGGCCGCGGAGAGAGCTTGTGGATACCTTCCACCACAAGGAGTTCAATATCGCCGAATGCCAATAGGGCGTCACCTATAGCAAGAGCCCAATCATCTCTAGTTTCCATATTTCCCCCAAATGTTGCATTCCCGGCCCCTCTAAATAAGCCCAAATCTTTGATGCCACGTGAGATGTTACGCCGAACTCTTGCGCCCGTAGCCATGTACTGCCGGGGATGCTGCCATCAATTCGGCAGGATAAAGCTGGAGGTAGGCCCGAGCTATCTCAGGATCGCCGACCTCTAGCCAGTCTTCGGCTTGATCACGGGGGATGATCACCAAGCTACGCTTCTCCTCAGTTGGCTTATGAAAATGACGCATTAACGGATGCTCATCCGCATTGACCGTTATTTGAGTGAAGGAGAGCCGGCTGCCGTCGTCCCATGCACGCCAAAGGCCGGCTATGTAGAAGGGCGAGCCATCAGCCATTCCTATTTCCCAACGCTCAGCCTTGCCTGACTCCCAGTTAGGCTCATAGAAGGCCATGGCCGGCACAAGACAGGTCTGCGCGGCTCGCCAGGCGCCGGCATAGCTTCGCTTCTCTCCAATGGTCTCCGCTCGCGCATTCAAAGTGGTCATACGGATATCGGGCGGCATTTTATCTTTCGGGATCATGCCGTATGAAGCGACGGCCAGGGCGGGCCCTCCACCGTCCCGCGACAAGATGATCGGTGCGGCGTAATCCTGCCATGTCTGGTCTTTCCAAGGAGGTAAGCCAGCGGTAGAGAGTCCGCTCAGCGCCTCTAACATCTCACCATCGGTCGGCTTATAGTTGACGCACATCAGCGCACTCCTCTGTTCTGGCCACTTGGCTTGGTCATTGTCGGCACTCCTGCGGATATTGCTGTGCATCACAGTATGATAAATTGCTGCGCTACCGCAAGCTCGGCAGCACTCAGCAATCAGAATGGTGGCCCTGGATCTACCTTGCCGAACGCGACCTGCCAGGTTTGCCAGTGGGAGACGGATGGCCCGGCCTCGCCACCGGTTCGCTCAATGCCATAGACGACCATTCCCCGCTCGTCTAACCAGAGAATTTCCGGATTCAGCAGCACCAAGAGGCGCGACGGGAAATAGCGTAGGTGACTGCTGAGCCCATCGTTGAAATCGAGGATCTCGGCCACGGAGCTATGTTCGACGTCCGGTTCATGCACGCGTCGGAGCTTCAGCTCGCCCACAATCACGGGAGCCTGCCGGCGCTCCGCCACCGAAAGAGATACCCCCTGCCGCTTGAGGCACCTGACGGTTACCAGAACACCTCGCCGAGGCGGTCGCCCCATTGCTCCCGCGCCATGGCCTGGGCCATTGGCGGGCGGCAGGTTCAAATCATCCGCATTGGGGTGCGGCTTCGTTTGGTCGACAGTGCGGCTCATTGATTTACGGTAACTGTATATTTGTACAGTATTTTACGCAAAAAAAGGAACGTGCAGGCGTCTGCACACTCCTTCTCATCCGATCAGAACAGCCCGGCTGGCTCTTCCTCCCGATCCCAGCTGTAAATCAGCAGCTCCCCTCGGCGTGCCGCCTTACTGCTTTCCTGCTTCTTGCATCATTTGCTCTGCGTGGTGGTACTTGTCGACGCAGGCATTAAGATCCCGCACGATGTCGCCGCCTTCTCGGGCGAAATCGAGAATTCGCTCAGCAGCCTCTGGCAGAAGGTTGGCTCGCGCTTCTCGATCCCCAGCGCCGGCAGTTGCGGCAGCGGCGGCTGCGCTAGCCGCGTCGATGGCGACTGACAGCCGCTCAGCACCAGTGCGCAGCTGACCGCGCAGAACTTCAATTTGCTTCGTTGCATTCTCTTTCTCCTGTTGACGGGTGGCCTCGATGTTGGCGAAGGCGCGCTGGCCATTGCGCTCGGCCTCCCGGTATCGCTCCGTGGCGCCGGCCAGGGCGAGGGCATGGTCCTCGCTGACCTTTGCCGCCCTGCCCTCATCGATCTGCGCCTGGTGGTGGCCACCCCATAGGAAGCCAGCGATAAGCCCCAGGCAGAGGGCCAGCACGACAGAGCCCGCGGCTATCGCTATGGTCTGAAGCCGGTTCATGGGATCACCTTCAGGGCGCGGTCATAGAAGGCCTTGCGCTCAGCAAAGCCGTTCGAGTCGCCTATGGCGGCCGTTTTCTTTCCCCGATTGACCACATCGCTCACGCCATCGATGTCGCCTGCGTCCGCCCACCTGGCCAGGCTGTTGACCTTCCAGAACCAGCCGGCAGCGCGGCAGCCGTGGACCGGCTCGCACAGCAGGCGTGGCTGCTCCACGCAATCCAGCTCCAGTGCCATCATGGCGGCCAGGTGGTTGAGGTAGCCGGTGATCTGGATCGGGCCATGGCCTTTCCAGAAGCGGCCCGGCGTGCTGCCGTGGGCGGCCGCGATGCGGATCGCCTCCGGATTGGTGTTGCCCAGGTCGGCGCGGTTGTCATAGGCGGCGCCGCTGGCCAGCTCCTCCATGAAACGAAACTGCCCCGACTCATGGGCGAGCTGGGATAGGAACCCGGCCATGCGCAGTCGGGTATCGATCCCGAACTCCTGCATGGCCGCATTGAGAGGCTCCAGAAACAACGATGCCCGCGTGGCGGCGGGCATGATGAGCTGGAGCTGCTGGAGTGTGAGGTTCATTCTGGTCCCCTTTTATCGGTGGCACGGCGATTGCGATACAGCCAGCCGCCCGCCATGAGGCCAGTGACGCCGATGTTTGAGATGACCTCCATTGGCTGGGGATGAAGGTATCCGTACAATGGCCCGACCAGGACGCCGAAGCTTCCCAGCCCGGTGATCACGTACCAGGCGCGCACGACATGGTTACTGCGATGATCCATGCGATTGAGCGCAAAGGCGCAATGAAGGAACAGCACCAGGCTGGCGGCGAGATTGACCGCCAGCAGATAGTCTGTGGAGAGAAGAGACTTGATCATTTGGGTGACTCCTGGTTGATGTTACCCCCTCCGAATTTGGTCCGAACCCAGCCCAGCCCCAGCGGGATGACCGTCTGGGAACTCGCCCCGATCACGAAGCCGCTAAAGAGCCGGGTAGCCTCCGAATACTTGCTGGACCAGGCGAAAACGTCGGACTGAATAGTCCACGCATGCAGCATCGGACCGACGTAGCCGCCCATGAGCGCGCTGGTGATCAGGATCATGACGGCGCGAGGGCGAGACACCGGCGGTAGATTGGAGAGCATGGCCATACCCCCGGCCAACCCCGCCAGCAGCATCTCGTACTGCAGTCCCAGGAATGACCCTGTAATGGTGATGGTGCCGACGGCAAACGCCCCCGATCCGGCGCCGATCACCGCCCCTGTTGTTGGTTCTGGCATTCATATCCCCTGATAAAACCGCCAAAGCGGTGTGCAGACGTCTGCAAAAAGAAAGGCCCGCATTCGCGAGCCTTGCTCAATCCATCAACTCGCAACTGGCCGCGCCGGCCATTCGATTACATCCGGATAGCCGGCTTGCTGAGTAACGCGGCTCAATAAGACGCGATAGCGTTTCCAAGCGGCCAGTGCGGCCTTCTCATCGGGCGTGGCGATCTCAAGATCGACAGCGTCCTGCAAAGGCGCAATTTTCTTTGTTGCCTCCCCCAACAAAACGTCGACATCAGCCAGCGTTGCTGCAACCTTTTGCTCCGGCGTGGGAGGTGCTGGTTCGGCCAGCACGGGCGCTCCGCCCGCCCCGGGAACGATCACTTTTCCGGCAGACTGACCCGCCAACAGAGCCAGATATTCTTCTTCGGAAATATCGATCGCATCCACAGGAATCAGGCAAGCAGGATTGTCGATGAGAGTGTTACGCTCTTCAGCACCCTCCTCGCCAGACCAGTTCTGATCGAGAATCAGCAATTTACGTACGCCATGGATCGCTTCATCGTAGAAGCCTTTCGTCGATGGGGAATAAAACACGTACCCTCCTATTAGTAGCCCATTGCGAACCAGCGATTCGTCACGCCGGTGCCTTGGTTCATTGCAATTTGAAAGCCTGTCAAAGTCACGTTACCGGCGCCGGAGTATTGAGACTGCGCCGATCCTGCCAAGCCTGGGTTGGCAATTACCGACATACAAGCAGTCGGGAAGGCGATGGGGAAAGTGACGTCTGTATAAGATCCAGCGGTGACGGATGCCGCCCCGGCCTGGATGATGATGCCGCTGGGAAGCTGCGCATAGCCGTTACCGGACAACAGCGAGCGGAAGGCGGCCGCCGACTTCAGTTGCGCAGAGCCGCCTACAGCGTACCAAGTGCTCACCCCATTGCTCTCCAGCGTAAGAGAGTCTCCGGTGCCCAACAGCACGCTGTTGACGGATGCGCTTCCGGTGACGATTCCATCTGCGCCTGTCCGAGCCACTGTGGCGGCGCCCGCGCCTATGTTCAAGAGCTCAATACGCCGCCCGACTCCGACGGCCGCGGCGGAAGGCAGAGTCTGCGTATTGCTTGCACCTGCACTCACCACAACCGTCCCGCCCACCATATTAGGTAACAGCGATCCAGATGAATTGACAGTAGTGAGTGACGAGGCAAACAACCCCCCGCTCCCTGATCCGGTCGCGGGATTGAGCAAGATCAGAGCCCCAAAGCCCGCGCTGTAGCATAAACGCATGGGGTAGCCAGGCGCAGGAATATCTCCGCCCGACAAAGGCAAATTATTGCCCCTCACAACAGGCAACGCCGCTATCTCTGTAGCACCAAGAGTGAGCGCCACCGTGACCGCCGCAGTGTTGGCGAACTTCGAGATAATGGAAAACGACTGAGCGTTGGCGAGCTGAGAAAACTCGCTATCAAGCGTCGCCGTGATGGCGTTCGCGGTACCGCTGGCCACGGCAGAGAGCATCCCCCTCTTCTCAGCAATCGCTCGTATCGCGCTCACGAGCTGATTAACTTTGCCCTCGTTAGGTTGAATTGCAGCTTCGGCCTGAACATTCAGAATTTCATCTGTAACTGCAGTACCCCATGCCGCCGGAATCAGCGAGCCCTGCTGCCCTGTCTGTTCGTTCTCGTCAACAAATTTTCCATCTACCAAGCCGACGCCTGGGACACTTTTCGGATAATCCATATTCAGTCCTGTTATTGGTATTCGAAGATCACGAGGAGGTGCGCCGGCGCCCACCGGCGCACAATGCATTCCACACTTGCATTCGGGTTGGCGCCGAAGCGCTCACCAAACAGCGTTGCACCGAAGCGCCGCCCACCCGCACGCGGCGCTCCAAGCCGCAGAGTCCAGATAAACTGCGTCTTCCATGTGCCAAAACGAGCTCGCCCGAAACGAGCTCGCCGGAAGCGCGGCGCATGCCACTCCAAGACCTTTGCGTCCGGATAGCCCATAGCCCTGGCCAACGCCTCGAAGTAGGCAGGCGTATTGCCTCCGACTGCGGAATAGCGCTGCACGACCGCCGAGCGTCGGACGTCAAAGCTGGGGGATTCCCCCAGGCACTCGTCCGGCAACGCCATGACCCGCTCGTAGTCCGTCAGCATCTCGCGGACAGATGTCGGGTCCATTTCAGTCAGCAGCACGTCGCCTCTGGCGTCGATCCTGGCCAGCTCAGGAGCGATCCCTTGCAACGTCTTGTCGATCTCTGGCGCAAACTCTGGGTCCCACGCTGGCCCCGGCGGAAGCAATTGCCGCAGCTGGTCGACATACGCATCAACGTTCATAGCCATTGGATAGGATCTCCGAAGACAATCAACTCATTCTTGAGAGGAACGACGTTACCCGCCGGCGAGATCAGCTCGTGATCGTTTTCCCCTGGCGCACCACTGATCGCTTGGGTCATGTGCGAGCGAAGCAACATTTCCCCCAGCTCGGCCTCCGCGAAGACCAGATCTCGTAGCGCAGCATCAATCGCGCGACGGACAGCTGGCGTGTCCGGCTCGGCGCGGATCTGGAAGTTGAGCCGCTTGGGAGCAGGCGCTAGAACGATGAGCTCGGCCTGCAGAGGCCTGGACGCCTCGATATGGTCGTAGACCGCTTGTAGGTCGGCCGCACTCGGGAAGGGATTTTCGTCACCGTCACGCATCACGAAAACTGCCACCGTCCCTGGACCCGTCCAGTTGCGCCGGCACCAAGCTCGCGTGACGCCTGGCACCTCAAGGGCCCAGTCGACGTAATCATCTTCGTTACCTGCGTGAGGCACGTTGCGCCAAGCGCGAATCACCCGTGCACGCAGCTGCTCAATCGTCTCCTGGTCGGTTCCACCAGTCACCCCATTGGCATCAACAACTGCCGCATCACTGACGCCCAGCACGGGCGACACCGCCGTCAACCCCGTCCCTGGAGCAAGATTGCCGACTTGGCCAAGGTCAACCGACCGGATCGGCACGCTCGTCTCACCCGCGATCTCTGTGTCAGCAGTCACGCTTACACGCCGCCCATCCTCGGTCTGATAGAGCGAACCAGCCTCGACTACTGCTCCGGCCTGCCCGACAAATGTCGCGCGCCCCGCCGCCGCCGTGGCCTCGCGCCGACCAGATCGCAGCTTCAAGCGCGCATGCCGTAGCAGGACGTCATCGTCGCAGGTATCTGGCAGGATCTGCTTGGAGATCCAGTCCTGATGGTCGTAAAGTCCGGCGGCCGCCGCGCCATGGGCACGAGCAAGCACCTCAGCGTCGGCGCGGCGAAGCGCGCCGCTATTACTTGCCGGCGCCAGATCTGCGCGTGTCCGTCCGATCAGAACCGGCAAGGTTGGAATGTCAAACGGCATTGATTACCCTCCATACATCGTCAATTTCAAGCACCAGCGGATCGTCGGCCAGCAGATCGACCTCCACCAGCATGCGAACAGCCTCCCTGGCATTGCGCTCGACCGTCACCGAAACCTGCGCAGCGTGCCCGTCGTCCACCAGCCACTGCAATGCCTCATCGGCATAGTCCTTCGCGTCTCGGAGGGTCTGCTGCGTGATCGTGCGGCGCTGAAGCAGGTACAAGCGCGAACCGGTCAGGTCATTCGCGAACGAAGGAAAACTATCGCCCCACCACCCTCGCTGGTCTTCTTCACCAGGGAGATCACCGTCCTCCGCGCGACGCCAAGAGAAGAGGCTGATAAAAATTGCGCGCCGGTACAACGCTCGCCGCTGCTCATCCGTCAGCTCATTCATGCCTCGGGACCTCCCACATACGGGCCGTCGTGTTCCTTGTGACGATGTCCCTTGTGGCTCAGCCCGGCAATGATCATGTCCGGCGCTTCCAGTGCGGCGCTGGAGGTTGCCTGCTCAGCCTCGATTGCCAGGCCACCGGCCTTCAACGAGATAGTCTCCTCAGCCTGCACAAGGTAGCGCTTGGTGGTGACGCGATATTCATCGCACTCGACCTCAACAATCCTTCCCTCCTTGATCACCACCTTCGCGCCTTCGTGGTTATAGATCGCGACTTCACCAGGATTGAGATCCGTGAGCCGATAACGCTTGTCACCAACGGCCAGCACTACCCCGCTGGATCGGTCGCCACCCATAAACAGCGCCAGGCCGCTAGCTCCAGCCATCGGAATCGAGGTAAACCCATACTGCTCCAGCATCTCGATGTTGTCCTTCGTCTCGCCGGCCAGGAGACGTACCTGCAGTCGCTGAATCTTGGCACTGGCCTTGGATAGCACTAGCGTGCATCTGGCGAGCATCGTATTGAGTCCCATCAGTTCTTCTCCCAGTCCGACGGCAATAGGTATTCGAAGCCATCCTTTGATTTTGACTTCTTCAGCTTCATGCGCTTGCGCTTGTCATTCGGCTCAGGCTCGAAGCCGTCAGGCGGAGCCACCTTCATCGTGCAAATCCGCCCGCTGCTTCGATCCTCTTGGTAAGTGAGCTCGGCGATCAACATATCCCGATCAAGACCAACCAAGGGATCACGCACGCGCACCGTCTGGTTGGGCACCCACAGAGCGCCGTTCGACTGGCGCCAGCCCTGTACCTTGTAGGTGAGCTCAAGCGCCTTTGATATCCGATGCTCGCGCTCCCAATCGGCCCGCCACTGCGCCAGGTCCTTCGTTACCTGGCCGCTCTCGTTAATGACCAGGCGACGGTACCTGCCTATCCGGTCATCGACATTGCTCGCCACGACCTCGGCGCCCGAAGCATCGGCCTCGTCATCATCGTCGGCCGCATGCTGCCCCTTGCAGACATATTCCGAAAACACCTTCGAGAAGTCGAGCGGGGCATCGCAGGAGAGAATATTTCCGCGCTCGCCAATCTCCAACGCATCATGGGCCCGGCCAGCACTGCCCGGCCGGGCCATGACAAGACGGCCCTGGCCATCGTCAGTAGAAAACAGGCGAGAAATCGTGAGCAGTCGGTCGATGGACTCAAAGACGGTTTCACCAGGCTTGACCGTGTGGTCCTTAACGACGGTCGAATCACGGCCTTCATTCACGACCAGCACGTTCGGATATGGAGCGATCAGCGACCGCAGCACCTTCTCAATCGTCTGGTTGCGCCACTGGCCCGGCTTATCCGCCGGACAGGCATCGACAAGGTCCGCGGTCAGCGAACGGCCGGAGATCTTCAATTCGATCTGCTTCCGGTCATGACGAATCGGAGTCGCAAACACCCAGCCTGTCAGGACTAAATCGTTTCCGATACGAACCTCGCAGCGGTCACCTTGCTTGATCTTGGTATCGAAGGATTCGCTACCAGGCCACCTCCAAGTGACTCCAAGAGAGAAGTCCCGAGCCTGCCGCTCCACACCTGCCCCAATTTCAACACTCTTCCATCCGGCGAAGTCCTGCCCATTTACGGTGAGTGTCACTAGTTCGTTATCGTCTTCCATCTACTTTCTCGCAACCTGAAGCTCAATCGCCGGCACGAAGCCGGGGTGCCTTAGCTGGTTCCTGCTCGCTATCTCCTTGGCCCTTCCAGCGTCTTGGTACAGCCTATAGGCCAGCACGACAGCCGGCGTCGTCACCGCCGGCGTATAGGAGCGGATTCGCAGCCCTCCACGCGCAACCTGCGACATATGAGCTCGCCATGCGTGGCGTGCGTCACCAAGCGTCTGGCCATGCGCAAGAGAGGCCGACAGCGCTACTGCATGGATCGCCTCGCCCAGCGCATCTCGAGCAAGTACGACATCCGCCGCGACCGGAACCTCAGCCACTGCAACCGGCGCGGCAACCTGCGACGACAGATCCGGTACGCTGGCCGGCGCACCAGGCGCGGAGACAATCGGAATCTCCGCTCCGGCCAGCAGCGCGTCATACACTGCGGCATCCTGCAGAAGGCCGATCACTGCTGTGTGCAGTTGCCGGGCGTCCTGCCCGCTTGGAACGGGGGCGGAGGCCAAAGTGGTAATCGCCGCTGCGCTACTGCTCGCGGCCGAGTTCGAGCCGGTGAAGCTGCTGAAGGAGCGATTCAGATCCCCGAAGGTGCTGAACACCATGCCGGACAGATTGGCTGGCGCATTCATCACGGTATTCAACAACCCGGTGGTCGATCCGAACAGCTGCGTTAGCGGTCTCATGTAGCTGTCCACTGTGCTGTAGATCGAGGAAATACTGGAAGCGATAGAGTTGACCTTGACCTTGGCCATATTCACCTTCTCCAAGGCCGCCTTGAACCGATCAGTCGCCGAAGACCGAACGTTCTCTGCAGACGTCTGCACTTGCTTTGCAGTATTGGGAGTTGACGAAGGGAACTCCAGTGCACCGCTATCAATAAACGAGAGCTCGAAGCGAACCATTCCGCCGTCTCGACGGCTGTGTGAGACCGAGCAATCACTGCTCGGCGTCACTTTCAAGCGTCCGTACCACGGATGGACCAACTCGCCACTGCCACGCTTATCCAGCTCCTTTAATAGCGCATCGCGCTTCGACAGGCAGTCCGTTCCAATGACGTATGCAGAGAAGCGATAGACCCGCGTCTTACGCCCCATGTCCTCGACCAGGCTCACATCCTTCTTCGAATACTCGTGCACCACCACATCACGCCCCACCGGGGTCGATTCGTCGTCCACCTCAAAGGGAACGCCACGAAACGACGCCGGCTGCAATCGCTTACGCCACTCGCTCTGTCCGCTCAATTGTTTGCTCCCAGGGTTCGATACCCGACCTTCGACGAAATAGCCAGGCCGGGCTGATTGCTCTGACCAGGATCAACCCGCATGCCTGCGGGGGCGTTCTCGAAGCGAACGACCATGTCCCCCTTGAGGTTCTGGCCACCAGCGCCAGCCAGAACCTGCTGACTCCATTGCCCGGCCTGTGGAAGGCGTTTTCCTTCCACACTGGCAGCTGCGCTCGACAGCTTGTCACTGCTGCCGGTGACCCAATTGAACCCGTCAATTAGCGGCTGCACGTAAGGCTTAATCCGCGCCCACATGTCGCGGAACCACGCCACAATCGGCTCCCAGTTCTTGATAATGAATCCGAGCGGAGTGAAGGAGAACAGGGTCTTCAATATCTCCCAGCCTGCACGGAACACCGTCCCGATTCCGTCCCACAACGCACTGAAGAAGGGTCCAATTGATCGCCAGTTCGCGATCACGAATCCTGCTGCGAGGGCAAGTAGACGGATGGCAATGCCAACCGGAGTCAGATTGGTGACAGCCAGGAACAACTTCGTCGCGACCGTTGCCCCCAACACAGCCAATCTCAGGGCGCCAAAGCCGACAGCAGCGCCGATCAACCCCTTGACGAGCCATGGGTTAGCTGCTGCCAGCCCGGCTATCCCGTCGGCCATCGGGCCAACAAGGCCGAGGAAGGAGTTGAGCGGAGGCAGCAGCACATTGCCAACGTTGACGGCCAGGCCGACCACCCGATTACTGAAGAGCTGTATGTTGTTGGCGGTCGTTGCGGCGCGCGCCGCATACTCCTGATTCATCGAGCCAGCGTATTGCGTCACCTCGCCCACCTTCTGCAAGTTATCCCGCAGCAGGCCGAGATTGGTCAGCATCGGAGCAATCGCTTCGATAGATTCGCGCCCAAACAGCTGCTGCAGCACCGAGGCCTGCTTCGACTTGTCGACCTTGCTTACCGCCGTCAGCACACGCAGCAAGGTGCCTTGCGCATCTTTCTGCATATCGACGGCCAATGCCTTCGCATCCAGCCGCAATGCCTTGAAGGTTTCCTTTTGCTGCTTGGTGGCCGAGGCGCCGGCGGTCAGGGTCAGGAAGAAGTTCTTCATCCCCGTTGCGGCGACGTCCTCCTGAATGCCCACGCCAGCAAGCGTTGCACCCATCGCAGCGATCTGACCAGACGCCAGGCCCGCCACCTCTGCCAGCGGGCCAATCCGGGTGACGATGGCCGAGATCTGCTTGGCCTTGGCCGGCCCCGTGTTACCCAGATAATTGATCTTGTCCGAGAGTGCGACGACCTCGTCCTGGGACAACTTGAATGAGGTACGCCACTTGGCCATCATCTCGCCGGCTTCCGCCGCTGACTGGTCAAAGGCGACGCCCATCTTGACCGCGTCTTCAGCAAAGCGTCCGAGCTCGTCCCGTTTGAACCCCGCCTGCCCACCCGCCGCCACGATGGCAGCAATGTCCTTTGCTGCCATCGGGAGCCGCTTGGACAGATCAAGCACGTCCTTGCTCATGTCCTTGAACTGCTGAGGCGTGTCGAAGTTGACGACCTTCTTCACATCAGCCATTGCCGATTCAAAGTCGATTGCAGCCTTCGTCGCTGCAATGATCGGTAGAGCGACCGCCCCACCCTGCACCAGCTCGCCGAAGGAGATCTTCTCTCCCAGGCTGCTGGACTTCAGCCCCTTACGCAGATTGGCGACGTTCTTGCGGATGCCAGCCAGCATCGGGGATAGCTTGTCGACGCCTGTGATGAGCGCCTTGAGTTGAAACTTATCAGCCATTTTCCGCCTCTCGTCGTCGGATCTGGACGATGCGCCACGCCTCGGCGTGGTGTTCCATCACCAGCGATATCGGTCGCATCAACTCGATTTCCGGATCGATGCGCCAAAACTCGGCGCAGTCGTAGACTAGGTTGAGGAACTCGCCTGATTCTGCGATTCCCCACGATTGAAAAAACCGACCACCTGCCAGAAGAGTCGGCCAAGAGCCGCCGGCGGCAGCTCGTCGACCTCATTAGAGGAAAGCCCCCCGAGCCGCTCGATGTATGCCATCGCTGCAGCCGTGTTCACCGAGAACTTCCCTTCTTCTGCTACCCAGTACGGCATCGCGCGAACAGCACGAATATCCGCCCCGGTCGGCTCACGCAGTACGACGTCTTCCGCGAGCCCGTCCACCGGACTGAAGATGTTGACCACCTCCCAGAACAGCTGGTTGAGGTCAGGCCCGGAGAGCTTATCGACAGAAGATGGCGGGATACTCGCCAGGTGTGCAACGTACTTGGCCGCGACGTTCGTGTTGATGTCAATCACCTCGTCCTCGGTCAGCCAGAACGGGAGTGCTTTGAGCAAGCGAATGTCCGCGCCGGTCGGCGCGCGCAACACGACCTCGGTGACCTCGGCGCCGTGCGCCTGAATCGGCTTGCTGAGCTTCATTGCCAGGTCCCCTTGATACCGTTGAATTCGAGGGCAACCTTGCCGTCATCCCCTGCACTCGACGGTTCACCCACCAGGTAGGCACCGGCCAGGACGTAGACCTTGCCGTTCTTGAATTCGACGGTGATCGTCATGTCGGTGCCGTTGATCAGCTTGTCCAGCGGGAAGTCAGGCGTATGCACCGCATCGACCTTCACGTAAGGAACCATGTCCTCTTCCTTGAAGAAGCCGGGCGTGATCGTCTCGCGCTTGACCGGCATCAACGGTGCCTCGCACCCGCCGGTAATCGTCAGCTGAGTGCCATCTGCCTTGACGTAGCAAGTACCTGCAGTTTTTTGTCCCATTAGAGACCCCTAAAAAGATGCGGCCCGGGAGAGCCGGGCCGCGAGGTTGACGATGCTTTGACTTATGCAGTTTCCGCGTATTGCAAGCGGAACTGGTTCAACAGCGCAAAGACGCGCAGCTGGTTCACGTAGTCAGGCGGGAACAGCACGTTGAGCCGATTCGGGTTGTCAGCCGCACGCTCGACGATCAGGTACTTCGCGAACAGCTCGGAGTTCTCCACGATGCCGCGACGCTCCAGCTCCTGATAAGCCGTGATCAGCTCCGCACGAATACTCAGCGGCGTCACCAGAGCATCGCCGGCGCCGAAGCGCGTGCCGTCGTCGGCCAACTTGTGGCGACCATACTTGCTGGTGATGATCGATTTCAAAAAACGCATCACGTAGCCCGTGGTGTGCATCGTCTCGCTGTCCAGGTACGAATCGTCGGCCTGGCCGTACGCGTTCTTCTGGTAGGTCGTGATCGCGCGCTCCACACGGGTTGCACCACCTGAGTAGGTCTGCGTAGCAATACCATTGGACAGCAGCGATTGACGCTCCTGCCACACGAATCGCTGACCAGCTGGTGCCGGCGTATCTCCTACGATCTCCCCGGTCTGCGTCGGGCGGGCGGGATCGATCGACAAAAACACCGCTTGGCGAGCAGCGTAGCCTGCGGCCTTCTCCCAGATGGGATCAGGAGCCGTCGGCTCAAAGCCGGCAATCGTCATGTGCTGGTCATTGCGTGCGCGACCAGCGGCCACCAGCTCACCCATTGTGCCGCGCCGCGCCGTGTAGACGTGGCCCCACAGCTGCTGCGCGAAGGACCAGCGCCCGGAGGTATCGTTCATCCACTCGCGCAGATCATCCAGGCTGGTTGCATCGGAGTACGGATGGCAGATGAACTCGAACTCCTCGTCGCCCACCAGCGCCAGGACTGACGCGAGATCGGGTGCACCAACGCCCCCCGACGGATTCGAAAGCGCAACGGCTACGCCAGCCGGTGTCTTCTCGTTCGACTCGGCGCCCTTGGCATTGATCGCCAGGCGAATATCGTTACCCGTGTCGCCCTTCCAACGTGCCTTCAGCGTGACAACGCCAGCGGCGACGGTCGCCGTGACGGGAAGAACGGTAGAGGCGTTCACTGCCGCCGCGACCGCCGCCGCCGTATCGTTTGCGGTCTGCCCCACGGCCACCACTGCGCGCACACGAGTGGCACCGACGTACAGGTTGATCAGGCCGGCTTCGGTGGCCACACCAGTTATGGTGACGGTCCCGGTCGCCTGAACACCTGTGTCCAACTTCACAGGCACTACCCACAGCTCACCGGCGGGATCAGTCTTGCGCCAACGGTTGTACATGGCCGCCAGCATCGAGCCGGTGCCGCCCAGCGCAGCGGCGTCACTTGCGCGGGTCAGGATCTGCAGCTTGCTGTCGATCACTTGGTCATCGTTCACCTGGGCGATGAACAGGCGGCGCAGCGTGGTGGTCGCACTGTTCGCCATGCTGTTGTCGACTTCGCCATAGAAGAGTGGGACTCGGGCGTCTGCCGGGGTGGTATTGAACGGAACGGTCATGGTTCATTAGCCTTTCGCAGCGGTTTTCTTGGCGGCCGGCTCCACGACTTCAACGTCGCCGGCATTCAGGGCGCGCAGCCAGTAGGTATTGCGCGGTACGCTCCGGCCATCTGCCGGCAAGTCGTCGCCGCGCGCCGGGTCCGGAACAATCCGGCCGGCGCACGGCTTCACAGTGATGGTGCGTTCAGTGTTCATGTGAAGTCCTTTTTCATGATGGTTTCGATTCGCCCATCCGGGCCGGTTGGTTTAATGTTCTTGTCCACCATCGGAGAGATCGCGTCGAGGTTAATCGTGATTCCTTCCAGAGGCGGGAAGTTGTCCTTCCTCCATTCCTCGAACGTCTCGGGAGGATCAGATGCTTGCGTACGACCCAACGCCCAACCGGCTGAGAAGGAGAACCGGTACACCAAGCGATGGCGATTGATCAGCACCAGCTGGCCGCCCTCGTACTCGATAGGGTCATACTCTGGCGCTGGCTCCCAGCCGACGAGCGCCAAGACCAGCAGCGCACGTACGTCGTGCACCTGGTCAATCCGGGTCAGCGACTTCTGGTCCGGCGCTTCCAGCACCACCACGACCTCAAACTGGTCTTTCACATCCTGGGCACTGACGCTCTGGAATTTGTTCGGCTCGGGATCGTCGTCGCCGACGATCACGTAGGCACTCGGTGCTTGCAACTTGCCGGCCTCTTCCAGGACATCCCAGTCAATGCCGCCGAACACCCGGCGCTCGAAGAAGAGGCAACGATCACGCATCGCCGTAACGATTGGGGTGAGTTTCATAGGGGTCCTATCGAATGACGAGCGCCTTACCAAAAGCGCTCGCAAGAATGTTCTGAATTTCGGAGTTGCGGTCGGCCAGCTCGTCCACCATGTAGTTTCCGCGCGGCTGCACTCTGAGCGACCCTGACTTCTTCCGCTTCACGCCATAATTCAGGAAGGCGGGATAGAACCGCTCCATGCCCGTGATCTTCTGCGGCGCGATACGCACCAGGAAGCCAGACCGGGAAACCTTGAACTTGATCGACTTGCGCAAGATGCCCTTGCGGCGCCCCGGATACTGGCCCGGTTGCGAACGGGCCGAGCTGTTCACCCGCTTCTGAGCGCCCTTCTGCATGAGACGCCCCGTCAAGGTCATCGCCCGCCTGATCTGCTTCTTGTCGAAGTCAATCGACTTGTCGAAGCCATCGAAGCCGTCGACGTGGAGATACACTGCCGCATCATTGGCCATCGCCCAACTCCTCTACTTCCAGCATCGTGAAGCGCTTCGCCCCATTCATCGACATCGAACGCCTAACCCGATACACCGTCGTGCCGTGAACCACCTCGTTATCGATGGTGATCCCGTCGATGTGACGGAGATAGACCCGATGCGTTACCTTCGCTTCGGTCTGAACGCTCGCAGCGTAGGTCGCCGCACCCACAGGTTCAATCTTTGCCCAGCGCTTCCGCTGGTCTGTCAGGTCTGGCCGCACCTCGCTGTCGAGATATGGCAAATCTGTGCGGCGGCGGATCTCGACACGTCGGTCCAGCTCGCCTGCTGTTGGCTCTGTCAGCTGCATCACACCCCCATGCACTTACGAAATGGCTGCAGCAGAAACAAGGACCCGCGCGGAAGCTCGTAGATATCTCGCACCTCCACGACGTCCGAGCGGTGCTCGTACAGGTGGCCGAGGATCAGCAGGATGGCGGCCTTGATGGCGTCATTCACGACCATCGGAGATTCGCCAGCCGTCCCTGCCGTGAGGGCTGCCTGCATCAACGCGTCAGTCTCGAATACCTGACGATTGAGAAACTGAACGGCGGATTGCTCCGCCGCTCCCAGGTAGATCGAGATACTCGAATCCTCGTCGACTTCATCCACTTTCAGGTGCAGCTTGGCCACATCCAAGGAAACGAGCGACATCGATCATTCCTCCCCGACGCCCGCGGGCTCCTGCCCACCCGAGCTGGCCTCCTCAACTTGGCCGCTCGGAGCTCCGCTATCCGGAGCAGAACCTGGCGCTCCATCGACCTCGCCCTCTGCAGCAGGAGAGGTGAGCGGAGCGTTACTGCCTCCATCTGCCACCAGTGCAGACGTCTGCACTGCAGTGCTTCCCGCCGGAGGTGCTTCCTTCTTGGTACGAGTGGCCTTCGGGGCACTCGCACTGGCCTTACTCGCAGGGGCCACCGGCTGCTCCACCTTGACAGCTTCCGCTAGCGACGCCCGGATCAGATCCTGGGCGACCGCATCGTAAACTTCCGCGACTTCGCCTTTACGAAGGTTCAGTCGGCCATGTATCAGCGACTGCCGTGCAACAATCTTCACGTTCATCATGTTCTCCAGTGCCGGCACCACAAGGGCGCCGGTATTGCATTGCTCAACTATCCGAGGTCAGATCAGGCGGCCGGGGTCAGGTCGCCCTTGACGAAGGCTTCCGGGCGATAGTCGGCCAGGGCCAGACGCTCTTCAGCCAGGATCGTGACCAGGTTCTTCACGAAGTCGTCTTCGTTCTGGCTCGCGATAGTGACGCTGGCCTGCTCGCGATCGAAGATCTGCGCGCCCATCTTGAAAGCACCGACCAAGAATTCGTCGACGGTCATGGACTTGGTCGTGACCACTGGCCGGCCCCACAGACCCGGCTGTGCCGTGGACTGCGGATTGGCGAAGATGTAGGCCCCCGTGGTGTCTTTCTGCAGCTCGATGGCGGTCCAGTCCGCCGGATTCAGCACGATGCCGGTGGACGGGTATTCCGCCAGCTCGGCCTGGAGCAGTGCCAGACGCAGGACATCGATGCGGGTGGTATTGTTGATCGCAATGGGCGCCGCGTACTGGCTGGCCTGGGTATAGATGCCGTTGAGGTTGTTACCCACGCCCGAGCCCTTCAGCAACTGCGCTTCCTCGATCAGCGCCAGGCCATAGCGCAGGCGCGTATCGATGATCGACTGGAGAGCCGGGAAGTCGGACATGATTTCCGAGGAGGCCTTGATGAAGTGCGCGATCTTGGCCACCACCGATTGCGCCTCGGTCATCGTGATGTTCGACTCGGGCTTCTTGGCGGTTTCGGCCACCGTCGCGGCATTGTTCACGAAGCCGGTTTCCTTGATGTACTGCACCAGGTTCGACGAGGTGCGACCAGGAGAAAGCAGGTCACGCACCGTGAGCCGCTGCTGCGGCAGGGTCACGATACCGGGCAGGCGATCCGGAGCCACGCCGGCGCCGGCACTGTTGGCGGCGCTGGTAACGGCCTTCACCTGGACGGTGATGCTTTTCTTGAAGTTGCCTTCCTTGACGTATTCCTTCAGTTCGTCGGACTCGACCACCTGGCCGCCGATGGACTTGAATTCGACCGATGCAGGGCCAGCGGCGTGCTTGTCGAGCTTCTGCTCGACTTCCTGCAGACGGGCCTGCAGCTCGCCCTGCTTGACCAGCAACTGGTCGGCGGCTTTCTTCGTATCTTCCGACACCTGGCCGGCCTTCTCGGCTTCCTTCAGCGCCTTCTCGCCGACTTCCTTGACCTGGTCACCGATACGCTTGAGCTCCTTCATGATCGGCTCAGGGTCGCCTTCGAACAGGATGCCGCCGGTACGTACCATGTAGATGAACAGATAGGCGTGCAGGAACTCGCCGGTGTAGGTGATTGCTGCGGCCATCTTCTTGGAGATCGCCGCGTAGATTGCGCGAACTTGATTCATAGTTTTCCTCATGGATTGATATTGAAGGCTTGCAGCGAAGCCAGAATGCCGCCGTCGTTGCCACCGGACTCACTCCGGTCAAGCAGGGTCTTCAGGCCGCGACTGGCGATAATCGTGGCCTGACTCTTCGAGAACCCTGCCTCACGCAAGATGCCCTCGAATTCGGGGAGGCTCGGCAGCTTCCCGCCATGCAGGCGGGACTTCACGCTGTCGATCAATGCCTCGGTGTTCATAGGGAAGGTGACCGCACTCACCTCCAGGAGATCGAGCTCTGTCAGTGCTCGGGTGCGCTCCTTCTCGTTCCAGCTGTCCGCCAGGACGTAATAGCCGATGGATAGGCCCTTGACGATGCGTCGCTTCATGAGCGAATGCGCCTGCGCCGCCAGCGGGATATCGTCCTTGAGCAGGAAGCCCTTCACGCGCAGGCCGCGCTCATCCTCTTCCAGTTCGTCATACCCGCCGATAGGCTGCGTTTCGTCGTGCTGCCACAGCAGCGGCAGCGGATCGCCCGAGGCTTTCAGGCGGGCCAGGCTCTTGGTGAAGGCGCCCGGCATCACGATGTCGCGGCCGAGATCCACATTACCGAAGATGGAGGCATAGCCTGTAAAGGTCCCATCGTCCTTCACTTCGTCAGCGACGAAGGGAACGCGCTTGCGCGCCATAGTCTTGAAGCTCATTCTTCTGTCACCTTGTCTTGTGAAAGCCAGGCGGTGAGCGCCTGGCGAACTTGGGTAGCGCCATCGGTACCCAGGCCCAGCTGGTCGATAGGCAGTAGATTCGATTGCACAGTCAGGACGTCGGCCTGGCCGCCATGGACCGGCAGGTTCTCCAGGCGCCGGCATTCGTCGCGGGTCATGATCCCGTTCTGCACCATCTGGCTGTAGAAGGCTGACCGCGCCTTGCTATCGCCGCGCAACAGACCTTCAAGTGCGATCTCCGCGTAGTAGCGGCGCTTCTCTTCCGGTCGGAGCAGATCCTTTCGAATGGCCTGCTCCACCTTGACCGCCCAGGGCCGCATCGCCAGCGTGACCAGCCAGGTCATCTTCTCTTCCAGGCCGGTCCCCCAGTTGCTGTCCTTCCCGCCATGACCGACCAAGGATGGGTCCACCCGGTACCAGCGGCAGATCTCCTCGATGTTGAATTTGCGCGTCGACAGCAACTCAGCGTCCTGCGGGTTCATCTTGAGCTGCTGGAACCCAGTTCCCTTCTCCACCACCATGACGCTGCCAGTCTTCTGGACCTTGTCGACGTGCTGCCGGATGTCTTCTCGCTGCTCCGGCTTGAGCACCGAGTCCATCATCACCAGCCCTGGAGACTTGAGGCCGTTTGTGAAGGTGTCCGCGCTTGCCTTGTCCGCCGCCAGCGCGGCGCCGAACACGTTGGCGCCATAAGCAATCGGCGACAGGCCGTCGACGCCGTTCAAGGTGAAGGCAGGCACTTCCCACTGATTGGCCGGAGCGATAACACGCGAGGTTCCCAGGATCGGATCGTTGTAGTGCCACTCATAGACGCCCGGCGCAATGCGTCGGCGCGATATGCATTCCGGCACCAGAGGAATCAGCGAGGTGATGGTTTGCCCCGCCATCCGCTTCTCGACTCTGGCCACCCCATGCAACAGCAAGCTGGCCATGAAGACCTGCCAGAACGTGGAGGCCGTCATATCCGCATTGGGTTGCGTGTGGATCAGGTAGTACAGCTGATGCTCGCTCGCGGCGACCGGCGTCCCATTCTTGTCCTTCTCATACAGGCCGAAGGGAAGCGTCGAGATCACCTCCGACAAGAGGCGCACACACGCCATTGCCGTGCTGAGCTGCAGCGTGGAGTTCACGGTGACCCGCTGTCCCGAGAAGTTGTTTCCCAGCCAGCCACGCCAGAACTCGCCGTCGGTCAGCTGGATCTCTCGACCAAGCCAGCCCGAGACTGCCCCCACCACCGCAGACTTCACGCGCCGGGACAATGTTTGCTTATCTGTTTTCATGCAATGATCGGATTCTTCAAAAAGTCGTCCAGATCGCCGGAGTCCTCGGGCTCGCCGAGGGTCCCACCGACCGCCATGACCGCCGCGACCATGCCGTCAACGCGGCCCGTCGCCCTCTCCTTCGCGATCTTCCGATTGCCCGCCGGATCGGTCAGGAGCACCGCGTTGGCGGCGCACCAGGTCATCACGGGATTGCCGTCATGGCGCAGGCGCTTATCCAGCAGCATCCGTTCAAACTCGTCGATGGCCGGCGCCATGTCCTTGAAGCCCTGCCCAAATGGCAGAAGGGGTGGCAATGCCACCCCTTCTCGATTGATCAGATGCTGAAAGTCTTCCAAGCGCCAGCGATCACAATGGATTGCCCGCAGGTCAAATGCCGCTGTCAACGCTGCCGCCCGGTTGAGCACCGCAAGGCGATCCACTGCCCGGCCTGGTAGCGCCTCGAGGTAGCCTGCGTCCCGCCAGACCAGGTACGGAACCCGGTCCTTCTCGGCTTTCATGTGCAGCCCATCACCCGGCAGCCAGAAATACGGAATGATCCGGGTCACAGGGTCTTCCGGCGTGGGGTCCAGCGCCAGTACCAGCGCGGTCAAGTCTTGTGTGCTGGACAGGTCGAGGCCGGCCACGCCGGCCCGCCCGTAGAATGCCTCCAAGGGCAGCTTCTCTTCTTCCTGGCAAGCGAACCACACGTCCGCCGAGATCCACGGACTATCTGCCTCGGTCCATTGGCAGAAATTCAGCCGGCGGACAATGGCTTCCTTCGAGGGCATGCCGCGCGCGTCAGTCACCTGCTCGCGTAGGTACTTCAGACCTGGAATACCCACCGATAGACTAGGGTTCGCCTTTTCCCAGCAGCTCTCCTCCTGGAACGGATCGTCACTAGGATCGAGCGAACAGATGAAGGCGAAGAGGCTATCGTTCTCTTCCGTTCCTGCTGCGACCTTGCAGCCGTATTCGTGATAGCTCCAGCAGACCGACCGCTTGTCGGTACCGGAGTTAGTGATCATGAAGATCAGCGCCTGCTTCCGGCTCTTCGTGCCAGCGCGCATCATCTCAATCACCAGCGGCGACTTGTGCTCATGCACTTCATCGATCAAGGCCATGTGCGGTCGCGGGCCGGACTGCCCATCATCCGCGCTGATCGTGCGAAAGAAGCTGGAGGTGGCGTGGTACGCGAGGTTAAATTCCTTGCCCTTGCTACCCGAGGTCACCAGGCGCGCCGCCAACTGAGGCGATTGCTCATACATCGCGATGGCGTCACGGAACAGGATCTGTGCCTGTTCTTTCTTGGTCGCCGCCGCGTACACCTCGGCGCGCTGCTCGCGGTCGGCGGTCAAACCGTAGAGACCGACACCAGCAGCCAGAGGCGACTTGCCGCTGCCCTTGGCCGTCTCGATGTAAGCCACCCGGAAGCGGCGCAGACCGTCCGCTCCTTTCCAGCCGAACAAGCTACCGACCACAAAGCACTGCCAACCGATCAACACGAACGGACTCCCCTCGAAAGCGCCACCGTTCAGGCAGAGCACCTCCTCGAAGAACGCGATTGCGTGATTGGCCGCGTCCAGATCCCAGCGCAGTCCGCGCTTCTTCCCTTCCTTCAGGTCCCGCAGGTGCCTCTTGCAGGCATTGCGTACGTCGGGTCCTGCCACCAGCGTGCCTTTAACAACGGCACGCGCGTAGGCAGTAGCTCGATCAGTCGCTGAAGAACTTGCTCGCGGTTTCCTTGGGCTCATTGGGGAAGAGCTCCCCTTGAGGAGCATTCACGTTCAGGCGCATGCGCGCCGATGGGTTCAGGCCAAATGAAGCGCCTGCTGTCCGCATGCGATCTTCGGCTCGGTTCGAAATCTGCATCCAGACGGACATTTGCTTGTAGCCACTGGGCGTCATCTCGGAAAAACCTTGCTCGCCGAGCTCGGTGATCTTCTCGCGGGCGCGCTTCCAGTCGCCCCAGGCCTGGCAATACACCGCCAGTTCCGCCCGGTCAACGCGAGACAGCAGCCCCATCACGAGCAGGTCTGCGACGATGCGCTGCCATTCTTCACGCGCATCGGCAGAAAGAAATTCCGGGCATTCGGGTGGCGCAGCTGGCGCCACCACCGGTCTGCCGGCGCCAGCCAGTTCAGCCGCACTTTTTTTACTGCGATTGCCGCCAATCAGATGCAATGATGCTGGCATCGGCTTGCGGCCAGAGTTGGAATTGCCAGCCATGATGACCTCCTATGTCGAGATACCCCCCTCCCATATTTCCCGCTCTGAAAAAAAACGGGAGGCGAGCGGTGTGGACGGAGGGCGGCGTGAACTTTCGACCCGCCCCCGCCCCGCTTTGTTGCAAAAACGAAACTTTTATTGCAATTTTGAAATTTTCGACCTTGCCCGCCCGCAAAGCCAGACTGGGAGCGGGTCTCGGATCGCCTGACCTAGCCTTGCGCAACCGCCACCGCAACGGGCGGCATCGTGGCACCGAAGATCACCAGGCCAACCGGCTTGCCAGCAAGGAGCAATGCCATCTCCTCTGCGCTCGGCTGCCAATACGAGATCACGACCGGCTGCCCTTCGATTTCTGAAAGAGTGACCGGCAGGGTGTCGCATGCGATACGGCTTTGGTCCCAGTCAGCAGGTGCGCCCAGGCGGGCATTGTTGCTAGGGTGCTCAACGAAATTCATTTTCGATTCCAGTGATGGTTGCGGTCCAAGGGCAAGCCAGACTCGTCGCAGCCGCGCATGACACCGCTCTTCTCCAGCTGCTGCTTCACCGAGTCGTGGCATAACTTACACAGCGACTGCAGATTGCCCGGGTCGAAAAATTTTTGTTCATCACCTCGATGGGGTTGAACATGGTCAACGATGGTCGCTGCGGTCACGCGCTTCTGTTGGGAGCAGAACCGGCAAAGCGGCTCCTTCTGAAGCTGATGATGACGAAGGCGAAACCATTGCTTGGTTCCATACAGGCGCTTATATTCAACCACCATCGACACGCCGCCTGAAATAAAAAACCCCGCCAAACGCGGGGTGCAGTCAAAGTAAAAAAGGGAAAACTATAGTTTGGAGAACGTTGCTTGGACCATGCCGAACATTCGGAAAACAACCTCTCCTAGCACTTGCTCTCGAAAATCTCTGGCGTCATCATCGTCTTTCTCCAAGCTTATCAGCGGCCATTTATACTCAGGGTCCGCGCTAATATTTCCAGCCACGTCAAACCTGAAAGAGTAATTCAGCACATTATCCCGGTACCCTTCTGGGGCGACCTGGAAAAAATGAAAGCCGCCCGCAAACTCGTATCCTTGGCCAGCAGGTGCAAGAAAAAACGTAGCTCTAACTTTGCCAATCGCCGTAGCGAAGGTAAAGCCAATTTCACTATCCTTATCGTTCTCGCAAACGAGACTCTGGATTGGGTCCGACGCCGAAATCGGCGGAAGCTTAGGAGAAACAAAAATCACTTGCCGGATTTTCGAAGCAAGAGACCTCAGTTTTGCAACTTCCTTTAAACCTTTGGATGCGCTAATCACATTCTTAGACATTCGTGTTTCCCCATATTAACAAGCACGTCGCTTGCAATCTGATGATATCTCACGAAACGAGAAAGTCAGCATCCAACTTTCAGTCCAGGCTTCTTTATGATTTCAGTTAGGATCACGGCTATTAGGCGAACGCAAAAAAGCCCCGAACCATTTCTGGGCGGGGCTTTTTCTCTAACCTGGTCGCCAAAATGCCTGCCACAGGGCAGACACTTCAAGGCACGCAAAACGGCGGCGACGTAAATTTGTTGGATGTAACTTTAGTCCCGCGCCTCCAGTTTGACAAGAGCCAGCTGTAAATTTTTTTCAGCTCGCAACCTGACCTCACGAAGATGGGGCCCGCGAACACGGGCGCGGCGGCGGATAACAGATGGCGGCAAGCGCCACACATACCAAGCCCGCAATAGCTCACGCTCGTGCTCACTGCCCAACGAAGCCACTGCACGCTCGACCAGCCAACCGTCCTTCGTGTCTGCACGCCGGCCAGCGAGACGAGCAAGAGACGTGGCGCCGATATTCTGGTCGGTATTCCTAAGCGCGATGTAGTGGCCAACCCATCCCGGTCCATCGCCGCCAGCAGATCGGCCACTGGCCCGAAGATACTCTCGCCAGTTTTGCAGCCGGGAGAAAAGCTCCGGATCACTACCGTCTAAGTCGTCGGCCAGGGTTTCCACTGGTTGATGGAAATTGCGGAGATCATCAGCCATGACGACCTCCCATCTTGCTTACTGTCCCAGTTGTCCCAGTTGTCCCAGTGAAAAAGCAAGGGACGCGCGCACGCGTATACGCGCGGGCACGCGCCCTCGCACATGTGCGCACGCACACACACACGAGGCAGACCACTGGGACAACTGGGACAGCTGGGACAACCCGCAGCGGCATGCGGGTTTCCGCTGTCCCAGTCATCGCCCCCGACTGGGACACTGGGACAGATTTGGGCACACTGTCCCAGGTTTGTCCCAGTGAATCGAAAGACTGGGACAGCCCAGCATTTACGGGCCTGTCCCAGGTTTGTCCCAGTGAATCAAAAGACTGGGACAGCCCAGCATTTACGGGCCTGTCCCAGGTTTGTCCCAGTGAATCAAAAGACTGGGACAGCCCAGCATTTATGGGCCTGTCCCAGGTTTGTCCCAGTGAACCGGGAGACTGGGACAGAGAGCGAAAAGATTGCATAATGGAATCAGATAGGAGCATCGTCAGCCTCCTCATGTGCATCAGCTTCGGAGGCTCCCTCAGGCTCACCTCGCACATAGATCCATTCTCGGTGGCCTGCTTTGACTGGGCCCTTTTTCCGCACCCACCCCAGCTGCCCCAAACTGCGGCCGACTCGCTGTTGCTCGGGCATGGTCCACTTCGAGGTATCCAGCTTGAGGATATTCTGCAGTACGTCGGTGACGCTGGTTTGCTTCTTTCCGATCAGACCACCAGCAATCACCTCGGTGTATGCATCGCTGACGAAGCGCGCTTCTTGCTGCTCACGGAACAACGGCACATCATCGGGTGTTTCCCAATACGGCTCACCGGCCCGGAATGCTACCACGGCTTCTGCCCATAGTTGATCCCTGGCAGCAGCAAGCCCATCAAGATTGATCTCTATGGCCCGAACCGGCCAGTAACGACGATTGCCGGTTTCGTCCTTCAGGTAGACGTATTTGTTGGTACTGCCCGCGAAAACCTGCTGGCGCGGCACGTCGCTGGCTCGCTTGCCGTAAAAATCTCGATACCGGTCAACATATTGGCCAAAGAACTGCTTCGCGGCCTCAGAGTCAGCCTTGTTGAAGGAGTCCAGCTCGGCCAGCTCAATGAACCACTTCCCGCGCATGATCGAATAGGTGTCCTTATTCTCGAATCGAAGGGGCGCATCTGTGAACCACTCGCCAGCTAACGTCTTGAGCGCGGTAGATTTCTTGAGGCCCTGGGTTCCCTCGAGGATCAGTACGTTGTCCATCTTGCAGCCCGGCCTATAAATTCGAGCCACAGCCCCGATCATGAACTTACGCGATACACGTCGCACATACTCCATATCCTCGGCCCCCAGGAAGTCGATCATCCACATGGAGAGGCGGTCCGTACCGTCCCACACAAGCGGATCAAGATAATCGCGCACCACATGCCGCGACTGTGCATCGGCGGCCAGCAGCACACCCTTCATCACCACATCCTCGCGAGGATGGAATGAATACTTCCGCTGGATCCAAAGGGTCGCGCGCAGATCGTCCTTATCGGTCCACTCCCCGATCTCACCGCGCGGAAACGGCGGCACCTTGGCTTTGACAACCTGGCCACTGAATTCGTCATACACAATCACACCTTCCCACTCAGGTGAATTGAGCAGCACATCCACCACATTGCTCAGGACCGGCAGAATCTGGCCTTTGTCGTTCCGAACAAGCCGCGCCTCCCACGTCAACTCGGAATTTTCGCGCTCCGCCTCCATAGGCGCCGTCTCCGCGCGAACAATCTTCTCAGCGCCAGCGGGATTCGCCGACGGCGCTCCAATCTCGCCGGCAAGATCCTTCTCCGCCTGGGCGGCCTTGACCATAGGCGGCGTGAGGGCCTTCAAGACCGCGGAAGAAAGCTGCTGCGCGCAGACATCCAGGCCTTCGACACAATGCAGGTCGTTCCAATCGGTCCACTTGTCCTCACCTCGCTCCGCAAACTCCGGCACCACCACCGAGGCATTCCCGATCGCCTGCGCGGCTTCATGCGCTTTCACCAGGCCGGTGTTCTCATATCGCAGGGTTCGGCTGAATCCCTCGCCGACGATGCGCACCTCGATAAATCGGAGGCCAGCGATGCCCTCGCACCAACTGGCCGTGACGGAGTATTCGCCATCCTTACCCGGATGCCTACGCTGCTGGCCGTCGATGGCCACGCCCTCGATGCCATACTGCTGGGACAGGTCGCGGGCTACGCGCGGCTCGAATGCATGGTCATCATCCGCGCAAATGAGGATATGAGCATCAGGGTAGCGAGCACGTACGCCCAGCAAGACCTGCAGGATATTCCCGGCGTCGAACGTCACAAATCCGGCCACAGTGTCCTGGAGCGCCATGCGGATAGTGCGCGCCGTTGCGTAGCCTTCGGCAGAGAACAAAATTTTCTCGTCCGGGCCAGCCTTACCAATCGGGCAGAATGCGCCGGCCTTGGCCATGCCTTTATTGAAGGCCTTGGAACCATCTTCAGCGATCTTCTGCAGGCCGACCAGCTCCAGCCCATCAGCTGTGTGCTTCAGCATCGGCACCAGCAGCGTACCGTCATCCATGAATTTTAGGCCCGGCGTGGTGATTTGCTTGCGTAGCGCATAGAGCGACTCGCCAGCGGCCGAGGCTTCTGCCCACTGCTGCCGCGCACGGTTAGCAGCGTTTTTTGCCCGCTCCTGCTGCTTGTCACGCTCCCGCGCATCCTTCTCGCGCTGGCGGCGTTCCAAATCCGCTCGCTCAGCATCCGACACACCGGTCCAATCAGCCTCGATTTTGGTCGAATAATTGTTGGTGCCCTGCCAGGTGCCGTAGGCTCCATGCACCGACCAACTGCCGTTCGCTCGCCGGACTTCGTGCAGAACATACCAACTCTTCTTCCCTGGACCGAACCGCCAGATTCGGCCGTCCGTGCGTGGATGGCCATCCGGCAGGGCGGGAAGGCCTGCGGCGCGCATCTGCTGCACCGCTTGATCTAACGTTGTCAAACTCTCACCCCTGAGGTAATGAAGGATAATGTGGGTCTCAACCACAACAAAAGGAGAACCGCATGGCCACCTTCCAAATGCTCAAAGACCAGGATGCAAGGGCTGTTGCAGAGAGCACCACGCAAGTTTTCAATGCGTTGATCTGCTGCCTTTCCCGCCAAGGCATCGACCCTTTGCAACTTATTTCTGATCTGGAGGAATACCGTGCGACCCATCAGGAGACAGGTGGGTTGAATCCAGTTGCTGATGAGACGATGACGCGCATTTTTGTGTCGCTGGGTGCCGCGCTTCGCTAAGAATCAGGAAGGCTCTAGCAGCGACGGTCTCGCATTGGGTAAAAGCATCCTCAACGTTTTGCATTGGAATCACAGTTCCTCCTAATTGTTGCGCGCTGCCTTACGCAGCTCGTGTTGTCTCAAAATCCGTCGGCGCAGATCGTCCACGAACCTATCCGCATCGGCTGCTGCATCCGGACCCGCCCCCTTTGCCCTGTTCGCGCGCATGCGCTCCAGGAACTCGATACGAGCAGCTTTGGTGGGCATGTCGAGGATGTGTCGCGCCAGGCAGTCCAGCTGCCAGTCCAGCGAACTGGTATCGCTGACCATCAGCGCCCCTTTGCCGCTTTCTTCTGCGGATGCACCGCACCATCACGCTCCGCGCGCTGGCGCACCCGCTCGCGCCACTCACCCAAGGCAGAGATGCCTTGGGCGAACTTCTTCTCGATGAGATCCAGTTCCTGCGCCGTGATGCGCCCATCTTCCAGCGCAACGGAGACAGTCTCGGCCACCTGGCCGATCTCCTTCATGACGCGATAGACGGTATCGAGCAATTGCTCATCATCCTGGTCATTGACCTCCGGCATGCGGAATGCCGCCATGCCGTGGCGGGCGTTAAAGGCCTGCAACGGCTGGAGCGCATCTTTGACCTTGGCCCCTTCGCAGAGCTCAAGAACCTCGCTGACCTCCTCGAAACTCATTGCATGGGTAGCGATTTCAGGACGCAGCTTGTTGCGAAGAGTGTTAGGCGACTTACCCATACGGGCCGCCAGCGCCTCGATGCCACCGGGATAGGCGCGTGCCATCCGGTAAAGGGCATCGTGCTGATTCATTTCAAGATGACGATGGGTCACGGTAAACATCTCCTTTTTTTACCGTCGCCACGGAATAGGACCGCTGTTAACCTGCGGGCCATACCAATGACGCGGGGAACAAAAATGCAATCGAGGGAAGAAGCCCAGCACGATGAAGCGCAGAAGCTGTTCGAGAAATTACTGAAGCGATCGAGGCACTTCGCTGACGTGATGAACACGCAGCGGGCAGCGTCCGGAGAGGTGATAGCAGCCTTGGTTACCGCCTTTGTAAGCAACGACGAAGACCTGGCACCAGTCATGGTGATGATGCTGCAGAAACTGCAAATTCCGACTGGTCGGCCAAGCATTGACGCCGAACGCCAGATCCTGACTCGACTGGCTCTGCAGGCGCTGGCACCTGCTCGTGCATAGCGTCAGGGGCCTCCGGGAGCACCGTTCTCGCATGAAGCGCCTCAATGGCGCGTAATGTGCTCGCCTTACAGTCAGCCTGCCCTTTCAGAATCCGGTGCACGGTCGGCTGGGAAACGCCAATCTCGCGGGCCAAAGAAGGTTCGCTCCAGCCGGTGGCAGAGCGGATTTCCTGCATCAGGGTGCCAATGTTTTTGTCCATACCTCATTCTATACACGAATGGATAGCCACTCAATACCCGAATGAATAGAAATTTGCCCCCTTGCTATACGCGCACGTATATTGACTCGATGAGTAATATTGCCTCCCGCCTTGACGAAGCAATGACTGCGGCTGGATTTGAGTCGCAGAGTGCCTTATCGCGAGCATCCGGCGTGCCCCAGCCTACGATTAATAGAATTCTGAAAAACGTCGGAAAGGGGCAGCCCGAAGTTGGCACGGTCCGTAGATTAGCCGCAGCCTGCAACGTCAGTTTCAATTGGCTCAATGAAGGTATTGGCGAGATGGGACGAGCGCAGAAGGTTGAGCTCCGTGATCCCGCGTCTATCATCAAGGACGCTGCAACGCCCAAGCCGTCCATTGTTGAGATTCCACTCGTCAGATTGCACGTTTCAGCTGGCATCACTGGCTTCCAGGCCGAACTGGACGAGACCGAATTTGGCATGCCAGTTGCCGTAACTCAGCGCTGGGTGGACGCGAATGGTTTGATCATGGAGAAATTGATCGCCGTAAGAGTCCACGGCGACAGCATGGAAGACACACTTTCCGATGGCGACACAGTAATCATCAATACGGACTCGGTGAGCCCGAAGGACAACAAGATCTTTGCAGCGAACTTCGGCGGGGAAGCTGTTGTAAAACGCCTGGTGAGGGACTTTGGCCGGTGGTTTCTAGTCTCCGATAATCCCGACCAAAAGCGCTACCATCGCGAGGAATGCACCTTAGAGACCTGCCTCCTTATTGGTGAAGTCGTCCAGGCTCAGCGCAATTTCCTCAAGCGCTGAGCTGATTCCAGACATCCAGTCTACCTACCCTCGGCATCAAGGGGGAAGCGTCGTTTCGCCATAAATTATTCATTTGCGTATTGATTTATCTATCCATTCGCGTATAGTTTCTCTCACCGACACCCATTCGTGAGAGAAAAATGGCAAACATTTCCGAAGGCAAGTTCAACTTCCTCGCGCAGCGCGGCCGCAACGAAGCTCGCCACATCCTAGAGGAGCGGCGCTTCGATGCGAAGGCCAGTGCACCCGCCGGCGCCATCGTTATCTATGGCCCACAAGGCTGCGGCAAGACCCGCCGTGCCAAGGAAATCTTGGCCTATTTCAAAAAGGATCGAATCATTCATGACTGGCGCCCCGGCCAGCGCATCCCTGCCAACGCCATCGCCCTCACGAATTTTCGCGTGACGGGTGCGATCTCCTACGCCGATATCAAGGCAAAGCTGACCTCGCGAGGCCAGGCATGACGACCATTACGCTTGAGTTCGACCGGGAAAACCTCCACAGCTACACCGATGAGTTTCTCGCCGCTCTGTGGCATGCCGCGCAGGCGCAGAGCAAGCCCTTTGGCGACAAGGAAGCCTGCGAGACCACCGAGACGATCGGTCGCGAAATCATCCGACGTTTCCTGGCATGCACGCCCCCTGCCCTCTACCACTTCCAAGGCAGAGACATCAACTTCGAACGTCAGGTCATAGCCCAAGTTTCAGCTGCCGAGCAGGCAGATGGAGGAGCAGCATGATGGCATTCCTACTTATTGTCACTCCCTTCGTCGGCACTCCGATTCGGATGCATACCATCGCCGACAGCGCCGCTGGCGCTATCGAACAGCACATCCTGGACTTCTGGCCCTACAAAAAAATTGAGGCGAGGCCGGCATGATGACCATCATTAAAGCTGTGCTCGCGGGCATCAAGCATCTTCTCGCTGGCGCGGCTGCAGCCGCCGCTCTGTTCGCTGCCTATGCGATTGCTGGCGCCGATGGTGGGCCGCCAGTCGCTACGGACGACGAACCTGCAATTGTGCTGACGCCGCCCATTCAGGAGCAACTTGACGCACTCTGCGCGGCGGCATGGCCTGACGACGATAGGCACGCCCTCGCAAGGCAGCGCGCCTGCGCCAAGGACTAAGCATGTCCGGAGCGCCCGACTGGCCGGACGAACAGCTCCGCCGCGCGCACCGCGAATGCCGCATACCCCAACCATTTGAAGAAGCCATGCAGCTGCCGCCCTTCGCGGCACTGATCAGGCTAGTCGCGCGCAAAAACTGGCGAGAAGAAGCACGCCTACAGCAGCTGCGCGCCAACGATAGAAAGCTGGCACAAGCCAATGACCATGACTGAATACTTTTTCGACTTGCCCGCCACTGCCTCAAGCCTGAGCGTATATAGCGACATCGAGCGCTATGACCCGACATCACCGCGCGACTTCCGCCCGTTCGCCATTGGCGAATTCGTGATCCGCCGCGTCCCGCTGCGCGGCACTCTCTATACGAACTACTACATCCTCCACGAGGGGGCAGTGATCGGGCACCAGATCAGCAGCCCTAGTGAGGAAGACTGTCGTATGCACCAACGGCGCCATGCTGCTATTCCAGCTGGCGCTGCGCATCGTGGCCCCAAGTTTGAAGCGCCGATGTTTGGCGATGTGGTGCTGCAAGGACGCATCGCCGCCCTGCTCGGCGCCGGCGGCGAAATGGACTGCGCCTCCGTCGCGCATGCGCTCCGCATGCAAATTTCCAAGGTTTCTCCTGTGCTCGAACAAATGGCCGACGAGCACCGCATCTACCGTCGCGGCACGCGCCACCGCTACATCTACCGCGCCGCCTAAACCTGGCGCGCATAAACCGAAAGGATTGATATGTTCAAAGCCCTGCAGGAGCTCGCCAGTAAATCGACGCTCCTCATTTCCATCGCACCCGAGGGCAACCTCATGCGTGTCAACATTACTCCAGTCAGCAAGGATCCGAACACCGCGCCGGCACTGCGGCCGCTTTCGCTCCTGGCCAGCGCGGACGAACTCGACCGCGACTTCGCCCAAGCCATGCAGATGTGGAGCGCACCTCGCCGCTCCCTCCTGGACCAAGTTGCCGCCGCAGCAGAACAAGAGGACGCGGAAGACGGCGCGGCGACCAGCACCGGCAGCAAAGCTGGCGGCAAGGAAAGCAAGCCGGGGAAGGGCGCTCCCAAGACCGGAAGACAGCAAAACAAGAGCCCCGAGCCTTCGTCGGCGGCCAAGCCCGATCACACCGGAGAACATCAAGACGCTGATGGCGCGGCGAAACCCCAAGAGCAGGCCAGCCAGACCTCGGCCCCCGCGATCAACACCGGGGACGCTGCAGCATCCTCCCCAGGGCCGGCGACCACCTCCAAAGGTGCCAGCGAGACCATTCCAGCAGCTGCGCTCGATAAGGACTGGCAGACCACGCCTGCCAGCAATCAACCGCCTCCAGTGTCCGACAGCAAGGCTGGCAAAGCCGCTTCTACCCCAACTCCCGCTGCGCAGTCCGGCGGGGCTTTCTCCGACATCGAATTCTGAAAGCCATCACCATGCAAACCGAAGAACTGATCCGCGAATTCAAGTACGGCAGCGTCAAGCTGGCTGATCCGAGCTCATCCTTTTCGCTCACCCAGGTGCGTGAGTTCTACGCGAACCACTATCCCGAGCTGCTCAATGCAGACATCGAAGGGCCTGAAATGACGGGCAATCGCCAGATCTACACATTCCGGCGCGCAGTCGGCACAAAGGGGCTCGACAATCGTAAAGCCCTGCGCCTCCTGCAAGAAAAAGGCACGCTTGCCGGTGCCACTTCTAATTCTGTGGTCACCTCTGCCCGACCGAATACCCCTATCGCGCTGGCGCTGCAGGAGGTACTCCGGGCGCCGCTACGCGGCGACGCATTCACGCCCTGCAGCCACTCCATGTCGGTGCTGCCATGAAATTGGATGCTCGGACTACCCCTTGGATCTTGCCGCGACTCAGCGCGGCAATCCCGACCGCCATCTGGCCGGCCGGTGCGGGTGAACGACCGATTGCGCGCGATCTCGCTATTTGCCTCTTGCAGACGGATCTGATCGACGAGGCGGACCTCCAGACGGCGCGAGATGAGACCGAACTCTGTAAGGTGGCCCTCTCTCGCTGGTGGAATGAACATGCGCACGGCCTTAGTCTCTTCCGACTGCAGCCGTCCATTCAGACAACTCGGGACATCGGGCATTACGGCAGCATAGCCGACGCCGCTTTCTGCCTGGACATCGAAGATCGATTCCCCCTGCTGACGATGGAGCGTGCAATCAGCCACTTGGAGGAGGAGCGGCGCGGGCTCGGTCAAACGGTGCTTGCCCTCCTCTACGATGCGCTGGCCTACCTGCCGTATACGCTCAGCCCCAACACCGTCTTCGGGTTGGCCCAGTATCACTACTGGCAAGGTGAGGCTGATGAAGTTGCATTCGCCAATATCTCGTTCGAGTACGAAGAGAGTGGCGCCTCATCGGTGGAGCAGTTTCTTGCAGATTACGAGGTATTCAGGAGGGCCGACTTCTTCAGGAATATTCCCGATTGGCTGGTCACGCCCAAGCGAGTGTGTTCGCGGAAGCAGGCGCTGCATGCCGCAGAGACTTCGCTGACTCGGGAAGTTATTGCGGCCTGCGACAGTATTAGCGCATGGGGCCAGCGCCCTGAATTCGTTCGGCGCGCTGACATCGGCGCTTGCCGTATTGATGCCTTGGTCGACCCCATCAGCGCCACGATGGCACTGGCCTGGAGCGATGACGATGCCACGACACGCGTTATCGACGATGCCTTCAGCATGTTCATGCAAGGGGAATCGACAGAAATGGTCACCGCCAGCGAACTGTCACTCGATGTACGTTCCGTGAAGAAGCGTCTCGCGGCCATGGAGGAAATGCTGGGTCTGGCGCGTCGGGTAGAAGAACTGATCCTTCTGATAGGGGCGCGCACATGAGCAGAGTTCAACTGCGCAGCCAGGCGGCCAGCTTCGGTATCGTCGAGGCCGAGGAGTCAAAGGAAATGGATCTGATTGGCGCCCTCCTTCTGTACTCATCAGGCGACGGTCGGTCGGTGTACGCCAGCAATCACCAGGTGATCTATGCCGAAGACGCACCGGACGTTCCATTGCTCGGTCCGGGCAGCGCGCCCAGCAAAAAGGTACTCGCACAACTCGGAGAGAAGATCTCTGCGGCTGCCGCGTTTTCAGGCTTCATCCCCGAACACCTGCTGTATATGGCTCCTCGCTTGATCGCGTGGTGGTGCCCTCCTCAGCAGCGTCACCTTTGGTTCAAAACGCAAGATGACGTGATCGGAGAGGCGAGCGCAACCATCAGACAACCAGGCGTGATCTTTATTGTGAGTTCCGGCCGTCTGTACGCGTTCTCGACCGTAGGTGAGGAACGTCCGCAGCCGGAAACCCTGCTGTACAAAGCGCCCTATTTCAACGTCTGGAAGACCGGTGAGGTCTGCACCGGAAACGTGGCCATGCCGAGGTCAATGGACGCCGAGGCAATCAAGGACTACGAGCGCGCCTTCTATGGCAGCCGATTCACCCACCCGAATGATCCCGACCTGGTCAGCTGCCAGGGTGGCGCCATCCCGATGTGGAAACACTTGCTGGACAACCCGGCCACACCATGGGACTGGGCCAAATGGCTGGTCCCCTGCAAAACCAATTTTGCTCAAAAAATTAAGGAACTGATCAAATGAACGCCCTTACCTTTGACAACCTGCAGAAGACGATCAACACCGCAAGCGAGGAGATTGCAATTCTCCGCCGGGCTGCTAGCTCTCTCCATTCGCTCTACCCCATCGCTGCTGCCGGCGATGATCCAGCTGCGTCGCTTGATCAAGCCAGCTTCTTGGCAGCACCGGTGGCGGTGGTCCCCCAACACGGCATGTTCGTTCCCATCGAAGAGAACAAGCACCGTTTCCTGCTGGCGCGCGACGGCCTCTATCTGGAGGTCCGCCGCCCCTGGCTCCACTCAATCGTCCGCCTGAGCGAGCAACGGACCGTGGCCATGCCGTTCGGCGAGATCGCTCCCCGCAACCAGCTATCCTTCGGCCGCCTCAGTTGCGCCATTGATTTGATGCGCTCCTTCGCTAAACAAGCCATGAGCAGACTCCCCAACGAGGATATCTGCCACATCGCATGGGACAGCGATGTTGGTCAGCTGGTGCCTGTCCAACTGCAAATCGAGGATGCCACCCCTGGCTCGGTCCGCTATCGCACCGACACATTGCCGGCCCACCAGTCATTGGCGATCGATATCCATAGCCACGGCACGATGCCTGCATTCTTCAGCGACCAGGACAATCTGGACGACGCCGGCAGCGTAAAGTTTGCAGGGGTCATCGGCAACCTGGATAGCGACTCTCCTACCGTATCCTTCCGCCTGTGCATGCTGGGACTCTATGCTCCTATCACCGTGCCAGCGGAAAAGCTGTTTGGAGGGTGAGATGCCGCATTTCACCCATCCCCATCTGTTGGAGAAGGTGGTAGAGATTGATCTGATCGGCTGCGGGGGAAACGGCTCGCAGATGCTCACTGGCCTGGCCAGGCTGGACCATGCACTGCAGGCGCTTGGGCATCCCGGCTTGATGGTCCGCAGTTGGGACCCTGACACGGTGAGCGAAGCCAACCTGGCACGCCAGCTTTTCACGCGCGCCGACGTCGGACAATCCAAGGCCATCGTGCTGACACATCGCATCAACACTTTTTTCGGATTGAACTGGAAGGCCTATCCTGATCGCTATTCTGGACATGGGAATGCCGCCATGGTGATCGTATGCGTAGACAGCATAGCGGCGCGCCATGAGATTGATCAGCAGATCAACAGCTGGAGTCGAGAGCCTCACTATGTGATGGACCTCGGCAACCGAGCATCTGATGGCCAGGTCATTCTCGGCCAGCCGAGAACACATATCACCGCTGGCGAGCGCACTCCTGCAGGGCACGTTCGCCTGCCCTATCCATATGACATTCTTCCAGAGCTGATCAATGTCGCGATCCCGGAAGACGACACCCCGAGTTGCGGCCTGGCCGAAGCATTGGAAAAGCAAGAGCTGTTCATCAACCAATCCGTGGTGACGCCAGCGCTCCAGCTTCTCTGGGAAATGTTTCGTCATGGCCAGGTGAACTGGCACGGTGCATTTATGAATTTGAAGGCTGGCCGCATGGTGCCAATGGCAGTGAAGGGCCCCCAGGAGACCTCATCATGAGAAAAGGCGGACAAGGAAGGCGACCCGACTCACCCTTTGTGGCAGCTGATATGCTTCAAAACACATCAAGCATGCGGCCCTTGATCCGCTTGCTTGCCGCCCAAGCCGTGAAAAGCTGGCTGGCCGGCAACCAACCCAACACAGCAACATCAACGACACACAATGGTAATGAAGGCAACGATCTACGCACGGTATAGCAGCGACAAACAGAGCGAGACCTCCCTCGACGATCAGTTACGTGTGTGCCGCGCCCGGGCTGACCGGGAGGGCGCAACGGTCGAATTCGAGCGCTGCGATGCTGCCATCTCTGGCTCGACCGCTGTAGGTACCCGTCCTGCCGGCAACGCGATGCTGGCTGACGCGCTCGCCGGCCGCTTTGATCTGCTACTGGTGGAAGGCCTGGACCGCCTTGCGCGCGACCAGGTCGAGCAAGAGCAGATTGTCCGTCGCCTGGAGCATCGTGGCATCCGGATCATTGGCGTTTCAGATGGCTACGACTCGCGGCACAGCGGTCGCAAGATAATGCGTGGCGTCCGAGGGCTGATCAACGATCTCTACTTGGACGACCTGCGCAGCAAGACGCATCGCGGCCAGGCCGGCCAAGTGGAGCGCGGATACATCGCGGGCGGGAAGTCGTACGGGTATGACATCGTGAAGTCGGATGGTGGGAGCACGTACAGGATCAATGAAAGCCAGGCACGCTGGGTCGTTTGGATTTTCGAGCAATATGCCGCAGGAAACAGCGTGCAGCGGATCGCCCATGAACTGAATAACCAAGGCGTACCATCGCCGCGCGATAGCACGTGGGCCGTGTCCGCGATCTATGGCAGCCCGGTGAAGGGCTCGGGCATCTTGAATAACTCGATGTATGTGGGGCAGTACGTCTGGAACAGATCTCAATGGATTAAAGACCCGGATACCGGCCGCCGTCAAAGAACAGAGCGCCCCCGGGAGGAATGGCAGATGGCCAGCCTACCAGAGCTGCGCATCATTGATGACGAACTCTGGCGCCGCGTGCGCGAGCGCATTGATGCCGGACGGGACGAGCATGGGCGCAAGCGCCAGGTTCGACCGGCGACGACCCTCTTTGGGGGGATGATGCTTTGCCCGCACTGCGGCGGCGCCGTGGTGGCGATCAACGCGGATCGTTACGGTTGCGCGGCCGCGAAGGACAGAGGCCCGGCCGTATGCAAAGGCTTCTCGATTCCAAGAGACCTGGTTGAGAAGCGCCTGATTTCGATCATCCGCGCAGAGCTGCTGTCGCCGATGGCTGCCGCCGAGTTCGAAAGGGCTTTTGACGAGATGCTTATAGAAAACACTGGCTCGACCGAGGATGTCGCCCAAGCCACCAAACGCATCACCCAGCTGACTGCCGAGATCGGTCGGGTGATCGACGCCATCACTATGGTGGGCGCCTCGGAAGCGCTGGCGGCCAAGTTGAAGGCCTTAGAGAATGATCGTAGCGCGCTGCAGCGCAGACTTGCCTTGAAAGCTGCCAGTGAGGCAGCACGCACGCCTAATGTCGCCAGCATCTTCAACGAGATCCTGATGAACCTGACTGATGCGCTTCGGGAGAATCCTCTGATGGCCAGGAAGATCCTTGGCGATATCTTCGGCTCGATCCAGCTTGAGGTTCGGGAAGATAATCAGGTATGGGCCAGAATGGCAACGGCCCGACTACTTAAGCAAGTAGCCGGGCCGTCTATATCGGTGGTTGCGGGGGCAGGATTTGAACCTACGACCTTCGGGTTATGAGCCCGACGAGCTGCCAGACTGCTCCACCCCGCGTCTGAAGAACACAATTATAGGACAGCTAAAATCGGAATGCAAACATTTTCTGCAATCTTTTTACAGTGATACACTTCTACCCTCCCGGACGGTTCCAGCGCCCTGTTTACCCTCTTATATAGAGAGGGCACGAAAGAACGCTGCAAACGGCCCGGTTAGCCGATCACATACCTATATATAGACAGACAGATCCGAGCCCCTATGAAATTCTGTTCCGAGTGCGGTCAGACGGTATCACAGCAGATTCCTCCCGATGACACGCGCCTGCGCTATGTCTGCGGCAACTGCGGGGCCATCCATTATCAGAATCCCAAGATGGTGGTCGGATCGATCCCGGTCTGGGAAGAAAACGGCCAGACCAAGGTCCTGCTCTGCAAGCGCGCCATCGAGCCACGCCTGGGTTACTGGACCCTGCCGGCCGGTTTCATGGAAAACGACGAGACCACCGAAGACGCCGCCCGCCGCGAAACCGATGAGGAAGCCGGCGCCCGCGTGCAGCTCCATGAGCTCTTCTCGCTGGTCAATGTGCCGCATGTGCATCAGGTCCACCTGTTCTATCGCGCAACCCTGCTCGACCTCGATTACCACGCCGGCATCGAAAGCCTGGAAGTCGATCTCTATACCGAAGAACAGATCCCCTGGCAGGACATCGCCTTCCCGACGGTGGAGTTCACCCTGCGCGCTTTCTTCGCGGACCTCAAGAAGGTCCGCAGCGGTGAAGGCGGCTTCACGCTGCACACCGAAGATATCCGCCGCCGCATGATCTGAACGCAGGACTGAGGATGATCGCCTGGCTGGACCTGGACACTCCCTTCCCCGATGTCTCGCGCGCATTGAAAGATCCGCCGGGGCTGCTGGCGGCCGGGGCCGACCTGTCGCCGGCGCGGTTGCTGGAGGCCTATCGCCATGGCATCTTCCCCTGGTTCTCCGAAGGCCAGCCTATCCTCTGGTGGAGCACCGATCCGCGCATGGTTCTGCGCACCGACCAGTTCGTCGTCTCCGACAGCCTCAAGAAAACCCTGCGCCGCATCGAGCGTAGCCGTCAAGGCGACGGCCTCTGGCAGGTCAGCTTCGATACCGCCTTCGAACAAGTCATGCAGGGCTGCGCCGGGCCGCGCCGGCATGAGCATGGTACCTGGATCTCGCCCGAGATCATGCAGGGCTACCTGGGCTTGCACCTGGCCGGCTATGCGCACTCTGCCGAGGTCTGGCTCAACGGCGAACTGGTGGGTGGGGCCTATGGGGTCTCGATCGGGCGCATGTTCTATGGCGAATCGATGTTTGCCCGGGTCAGCGATGCCTCCAAGGTGGCGCTGGCGCATCTGGTGTTCTTCCTGCGCAACCATGGCGTGGAAATGATCGACTGCCAGCAGGAAACCGCCCACCTCGCATCGCTGGGCGCACGTCCTATTGCCCGTAGCGATTTCCTGCGCCATCTGCGCGCTGCCATCCAGTGGCCGCAGATCCGTGGGTGGGCGCCGCTGGACCTGCTGGCGGCGGGTATCCCGCCGGTGCGGCGTCCCTGAGCCATGATCCAGCGCAGTTGTCTGCGCCATCCGGTTCACCGGAGCTGACAAAATGGTGTAAATTGGAACCTGACCCACGGACCGGTCGGCCCTTCAAGCGCGCCGCCGGCTTCCCGCAAGACAGGACAGGAGGCACATGACGCATCTCAAAGACTTGCCGTTCTCCACGTTGCAGTTCTATGCAACTGCGCCCTATCCGTGCAGTTATCTGGATGACCAGCAGGCCCGTTCGCAGGTGGCCACGCCTTCGCACCTCATCAATGCCGATGTCTATTCGGAACTGGTCAAGACAGGTTTCCGCCGCAGCGGCATCTTCACCTATCGGCCCTACTGCGATGGCTGCCATGCCTGCACGCCGGTGCGCATCCGGGTGGCGGACTTCCAGAGCAACCGCAGCCAGCGCCGCGCCTGGGACCGCAATCGCGGCCTGCAGACACTGGTCACCAACCTCACCTACGCCCACGAACATTACGAGCTCTACCTGCGCTACCAGTGCGCCCGCCACGCCGGCGGCGGCATGGACCAGGACAGCCGCGACCAGTACGCGCAGTTCCTCCTGCAGAGCAAGGTCAATACCCGCCTGGTCGAGTTCCGCGAGGCCGACGGTACGCTGCGCATGGTCAGCATCATCGATGTGCTCAATGACGGCCTGTCCTCGGTCTATACCTTCTTCGATCCGGACCTGCCGACGGCTTCCTTCGGCACCTACAACATCCTGTGGCAGATCGAGCAGGCGCGCCAGCTGGACATGCCCTATGTCTACCTGGGCTACTGGATCAAGGAAAGCCAGAAGATGGCCTACAAGACCAACTTCCAGCCGCTGGAAGCGCTCTATGACGGCGAATGGTCGCCGCTGGAAGGCTAGTTCGCCACCGTGGCGCAGCGCCTGCAGGTGGAGCGGCAAATGCGCCTGGGCGAGCCAAATTGACGGAAACAGGCGACGGCTCGCGTAGAATAGCGGCACTTTTTATCGCCATCCGCCTTTACCATCGTGTCCGACAAATTCCTCTACGCGCTTGCGCGTCCCCTGCTCTTTTCCCTCGAACCTGAAACGGCCCACCACCTGGTGCTGCCGGCGCTGCGCTGCGCGGCCCGTTACAGCCTGACCGACTTCCTGGGTCGGCGGCCGGCGGCCGATCCGCGTACCGTGATGGGCATCACCTTCCCCAATCCGGTGGGCATGGCGGCAGGCCTGGACAAGGATGGCGCCTACATCGACGGTCTGGCGGCGCTGGGCTTTGGCTTCATCGAGGTCGGCACCGTGACGCCGCGCGCCCAGCCGGGCAACCCGCTGCCGCGCATGTTCCGCCTGCCAGCCGCCAGCGCGGTGATCAACCGCATGGGCTTCAACAATGGTGGGGTCGATGCCTTCGTGGCCAATGTGCAGTCGTCGCGCTTCTATCAGGAACGCCAGGGCGTGCTGGGCCTGAACATCGGCAAGAATGCCGACACGCCCATCGAGCGCGCCGCCGAGGATTACGTGCATTGCCTGGAGAAGGTCTATCCCTATGCCAGCTATGTGACGGTCAATATTTCCTCGCCCAACACCAAGAACCTGCGTCAGTTGCAGGGCGCATCCGAGCTGGATGCCCTGCTGTCGCAGCTGAAGTCGGCCCAGCGCCGGCTGGCTGACCTTCATGGCCGTTATGTGCCGGTGGCGCTGAAGATCGCGCCGGACATGGACATGGAACAGGTCAAGAACGTCGCCGACGCGCTGCTGCGCCATCAGATCGATAGCGTCATCGCCACCAACACCACCATCACGCGCGATGCGGTCAAGGGCATGCCGCATGGGGAAGAAGCCGGCGGGCTGTCGGGCAAACCAGTGCTGGAGCTGTCCAACCAGGTGATCCGTGGCCTGAAGGCCGAAGTCGGCGATGCCCTGCCCATCATCGGCGTGGGCGGCATCTTCAGCGGCGCCGATGCGCGGGCCAAGATCGATGCCGGCGCCTCGCTGGTGCAGCTCTACACCGGCCTCATCTATCAAGGACCGGCCCTGGTCAGGGAATGCGCCGAAGCGCTGCGCATGCCGGTTCTGGCCAGCTCGCATCACTGAAGCAATAGATAGCCAATAGCTTCAGCGCGCAAGCAACTCGCTGCACAAACAAAAACAGCAGGCCGCATCACCGGGTCTGCTGTTTTTTCATCCTTGCCCATGGCGGGCATGCATGATCGCGCCTCAATCCTTGGAAGAATCTTGCTTGAGGTTGAAGGCCCGTCGCGCGTTGGCGTCGGATTCGGCCTTCTTCTCGAAATCGGTCTTTTCGCAACCGGCCAGTACCACGCCGACGACCAGCGTCAGCAGCATGACGACGAAACGCATGATATTCCCCTGAAAAATCGGATGGCGGCCACCGGACTGGCAAACGGCCCCTGCCGTCGCCACACCACCTGTCGGCAGGCGCCATTTTATGCGCAAAAGACGGGGGTGCAACAAGTCTGTCAGGAAAGATTTCGCCTCTATAATGACAGGCTTGCGATGGCCAAGGCCGTCATCCCGATTTGTATCCCATGTCCGTCAACACCATCGATCTCAACCGCCAGATGCGCCACTTCGACGACCATGCCAGTGTCTGGCTGTTCGGCTATGGCTCCATCATCTTCAAGGCGGACTTTCCTTACCTGGAACGCCGTGCGGCGCATATCAAGGGCTGGGCGCGGCGCTTCTGGCAGGGCTCGCACGATCACCGCGGCACGGCCGAAGCGCCGGGGCGGGTCGTCACCCTGGTTGCACAGCAGGACGCGGTCTGCGAGGGCATGGCCTATCTGATCACGCCGGAAGTCTTTGCCCACCTCGATCACCGAGAAAAGAACGGCTATCTGCGCCTGGTCACGCCCATCCTCTTTGAGTCGGGCCAGAGCGCTGAAGGGCTGATCTACATTGCCTCGGAAGAGAACGAGGCCTTTGCCGGCCCGGCGAGCGAACTGGAGATCGCCCGGCAGATTGCCCGCGCCGCCGGCCCCAGCGGACGCAACAGCGAATACCTGCTCAAGCTGGCGCAGGCGCTGCGCGAGCTGGGCGCGCAAGACCGCCACGTATTCGAGATCGAGCATCACCTGCTGCAACTGGATCCTGGCGCCGCCCTGCCTGCATCAATCGATACCCGCTGATACCCCTGATTTCAACAACACAAGGATGAGGAACATGATCAAAGCTCTTGCCGCCAGCATCACCGTCGCCCTCGCCCTGGCTGCCTGCGCCACTCCGGTACAGCGCACGGCCAGCGGCGATATCCCGCCTGCACGGGTCTACATCAAGAGCATGACCGAGCAGGCCGAGGGCCTGTCGCGGGTGCAGTTCCAGCGCCCGGGCGGCCTGCTCAACAACGACATGCTGGAATTGACCATCAATGACGTGACGCTGGCCCAGATCATCGGCGGTGAACACCTGACGATCTGGCTCAAGCCCGGCAGCTACGACCTGGGCGCCAAACGCGTCCATACGCTCTCCAACTCTTCGTCCACCTCGGAAGACAAGCTGACCCTGCAGGTGCGCCCTGGGGCCTCCTATCAATTGCAGGTCGGCACCGACCTGGGCGGCGTGAAGATAAGAACAGGTACACCCACCCCCTGATCCGATCCTTCCGCGCCGGCTTGCGCCGGGCAACACACCATGCCCCTGTCGCACGGATGACACACCGTGCCGCAGGGGCATTGTTTTGCAGCGACCGGCAGAGACGCGCGGCGCCACAAGAACGAATATAAGTATTTGATTTAGAAGGAATTAATTTATCCAGAACATCGAACAAAAACAGCAGGGCCAAAGTTATTCACGAATTCGATAACTGGTATTGTCATTCAAAATTGGCGAGGTGGCGGCGATACGAATATATTGCAATGCAACAGATCAATTTTTCTCACGGAGCTCACCATGAACATCGTCGCCGACATCCTGCCGTACACCCTGCTCATCGGCGCCATGGTCGCGCGCTACCTGATTTCGGTCAAGTAAGCAGCTTCCCTGGCCTGGTATCCTGCCCTCGCTTTCCAGCGGCGGCAAGATGACCTGGGCAGAACCCGAAAAGCGGTGATTGTCGCATTGCAATGGCGACAATCACCGCTTTTTGTTTGGGTATCTCGCCTCTTTTTTCCGCTTGGTCACGGGACATTCCCCCTAACATCACCATGAGTGATATCAGATATGTGCACCCGCCATATCGCTGTCTTCGGGAAACATGAAAAGATAACCCCGGCCACCCGGCTTGCAAAGCGCTGACGGCTCATTACACTTGAGCGTTTGCAAACTGGACCGAAAGTCACCGCATGAAGCGTCTTGCCTCCATCCTCGCCGCCACCGGCCTGCTAATGGCCCTGCAAGGCTGTGCCTGCGCCCCTGGTTTCGTTGGATTCGACAGTCGTTGCCAGTTCAGCAATATCCCCAGCGGGCAACCTTGAACCGGAAAGTGTTGTCACCCGCCCCCAAAATCCTCCTTTGGACGACTTTACAAGCGTAATTCCAGGTTAATTCCCGAACTCGCCCAGCTACTTCTTCAGGGCTGCGCGGGCAATTGCGCCAGCCAATTGCGCAGATCCTGCATGGCCTGCGCCCGCAGGCTGGCTTCTTCATTGAAGATTTCGTGATAAGCGTGCTCGTACCAATGCAGCGTCTTGCGCCCGGACGGCAAGGCGTCGAAAAAGGCGCGGCTGCCGCGCGGCGCGACGAAAGCGTCATCGCCGGCCACCTGCAGCAACACTGGCCGGGTGAACTGACCGGCCTCGCACTCCACCTGCCGCATTGCATCGAGCATGAAATGCAGCATGCGCGGGGCGATTTTGCCGTGGTTCAGCGGATCCTTGCGGTAGGCGCGCACTTCATGCGGATCATGGGAAATGCGGCTGGCCGGCAAGGCCGTGGGCAGCGCCAATCCTGGCGCGATGGCCGTGGAGACCGCCAGCAGCAGCTTTTGCCAGCCCTTCATGTCCAGCGCCAGCGCGGGCGAGGACAAGGCCAGCGCCCGCACCGGGCTGTAGCCGCCGGTAGCAAAGCGCGCCGCCACCAGTCCGCCCATGCTGTGCCCGAACAGCACGGGCACACATTCGGTACGCCGGCTGAAATCGTCGAAACTCAGCTTGAGGTCGCGCAACAGGTCATCCGGCCGGATCAGGCTGCCCTGGACGCCGCCGGAATTGCCATGACCGCGCTGGTCACAGATGCGCACCGACAAGCCGGCCTCGTTGAACAGCCGGGCCAGCGAAAAATAGCGCCCGCCATGCTCGCCCAGCCCATGCACCATCTGCACCGCCGCGGTCGCGCCGGGCAAGAGCCAGTCGCGGCAGAACAGGCGGGTGCCGTCGTCGGCGTCGATCCAGTGTTCCTGGGGGGCAATGAGGGGGATCATAGGTCTCCGATCGGTGGATGCTGTTGGGCGTAACGGCGGCGTGCGCGCCAGCCCTTGCGCAGGCGGCGGCTCTGGCGCAGCGCCAGGTGCAGCGAGGCGGCCCAGGACAAGGGGCGGGGATGCACCACAGCGCGCAGGGCGCGGGCATAGTCAAGCACCATGCCCGGGGTCCAGGCCATGGTGACGGCGCGCTTGCGGATGTGGCTGGCCACCCAGATCTCGGGCGTAAAGATCATCCGCAAGGCATTGCTCCAATGCTGGTTGCGCCCGCCGATCACGCCTTCCAGCGCAGACTCCAGGGCATTGGCCACGGTGCTGGAACAGTTGCGGTTGGTCAGGTTGTAGATCTCGGTCTGGCGGTAACGCTGCCAGAAGCGGTCCAGGCGCGCGCGGCAATAGTCGCGGAAGACGATCTTCTCGGTGGATTCACACCAGGAGGCGGCCTCGCTGGAATAGTCGCTCAGATAGCGGCCCCTGACGTCGTTGTCGGCGGTGGCGCGCAGGAGCCGGGCGAACTGGTCGGGCGAGCGGTCGATCTCCTCGGCTGGATACAGGCTGATGTAGAGGTCCGGCGGTATTTCCAGGGCGGCGTGGCCGGTGGAGATGACGCCATTGGTATCGACTGCGGCGATGTAGCGGTCGATCACCGGTTGCCGGCGCGCCGGTCCGCGCGCGCTGCCGGCGGGCGTCCATACGTGGACAGTCAACGGCTGCGCCGCACTGGCTGCAGCCGCAGGCGTGGCCGGCGGCTGCAGCATTTCCTCCAGGCTTGCGTCGTCGCGATGCACGCCGGCGTCGAAGGGGCGATCATCGCCGCTATTGCGGGCGGCCAGCACGTCCACCGAGACATCGGTCGGCAGCATGCGGGTGCGCAAGGCCAGCCAGATCATGTTCCAGCCGCCGAAGATCAGGCCCAGCGCCAGGCAGAACGGCACCGTTCCCTTGTAATGGGTGGGATAAGGTTGGAAGAAGAAGATCGCCAGCAGGATCTGCACGCCGCCGCCCACCAGCGCCGTGCGCCAGCGCGGAAAGCGCACCACCAGCGCCGAGGTGATCTGCAAGGCGCCGCCGATGGCGAAGGCAATGCCGAAGAGCATGGCCAGGACCATATTGCTGGCCTGGTGCTGGGTGATGACCAGCACCGCAATGAGCAGGAACAGGGCGCCCTTGACGTAGCGCAGCGTCTTCTGCGCGCCGATGCCGCTGTTGGCCACCCACAGCGTGACCAGGCTTTCCAGCAGCAGCAGGTAGCCGAACAGGGTGAGGGGGAAGTTGAGCACGCCGTCCAGCGCGTCGATGGCCAGGGACACGCCGATGGCGCCCCAGCTCAGGCCGGCCAGGGCCAGCACATGCCAATTGCGACGGATGAAGTCCGCGCCCAGCAACAACAAGACAAGACGTATCACGGTTTTCCCCGGGCCTGCGCCCTTCCCTTTGCGATCCGGCATTTTGGGGGATTCCGTGGCAGGAGGCAAATCATCCCGCTACGCCATGGCGTGGCGGCAGTAGATGAAACTGGACCAATGGCCGACAATGCCGGCATTGTCGACTTTTTTGTCTGCCCGCCCATGCCCCTGTCGGTCCTCATCTCCGCCCTGGCCAGCACCTTGCTGCTGCCCCCTGTTTCCCCGCTGCTGCTGGCCCTGGCGGGGGTGCTCCTGCACCGTTATGCGCCACGCTGGCGGCGCTTCGGTCTGCTGCTCATCGTGCTGGGCGTGGCCACGCTGCTGGTGCTGAGCACGCGGGCGGGTTCGCTGCTGCTGGTCGCGCCGCTGGAAAACAGCTATCCCGTGCTGCGCAGTCCGGGCCAGGCCCAGGCCATTGTCATCCTCGGTTCGGGCCGCATCGACCGCGCGCCGGAATATGGCGGACTGGACGACGCCAACGCCATCGGCATGAAGCGCCTGCAATACGGCGCCTACCTGCATCGCCAGAGCGGCCTGCCGATCCTGGTGACGGGCGGCAATCCGGACGGATCGCCCGAGAGCGAAGCGGCCGTGATGGCGCGCACCCTGGAACGCGATTTCGCCGTGCCGGTGCGCTGGCAGGAGGGACGCTCCAACACCACCTATGACAACGCCGCCCTCTCTGCGGCCATGCTCAAGGAAGCGGGAATCTCGCGCATCCTGCTGGTCACGGACAGCCTGCACATGCCGCGCGCCATGCAGGTCTTCGCCACCACCGGCCTGCAGGTGCAGGCCGCTCCCACCGTCTTTGCCGGCCAGGCGCGCACACGCGTGACCGACTACCTGCCCAATGCGGGCAGCCTGCAACTGGCCAGCTACGCCCTGCGCGAGTGGATAGGCCAGCTGTGGTACCGGCTCCGGCAATAGCGCGCAAGCATCCTAAGCGCGCAAGTAACCGGGCTTCCGCCCCCTTTTCCCCTCTTCACCGGCGTGGTGCGAAGGTAAAGTGCTAGTGTCGCCCGGGCTTGCATCCGGGCGCTGTTCAAGCTGTTATCGCTTCAACCCGCCCCGCACAAGGCAATGCAGAGGGCACCTCTGCCATTGCACCGGCGCAAGGACGCCAACGGGCAACTGACAATCTAGGGAGACTTCATCATGGGCCAGCTGTCCTTCAACAAGAAACTTTGGCTGCCGCTCGTCCTCAGCCTCATCGCACTGCTGGCAATCTCGATCTTCAGTGCAGTGATGGTCCGCAATATCCGGCTGGAAGAACGCAAGGCCGACCTCACCAATATCGGCCAGACCGCCCTCTCGCTGGTCAAGGGCTATGGCGCACTGGCCGACAGCGGCGCACTGTCCAAGGAAGACGCGCAGAAACTGGCCAAGCAGGCCATCAAGAGCCTGCGCTACGGCACTGACGGCTACTTCTCCATTTCCACCTCGGGCCAGATCATCGTGATGCATCCGATCAAGACCGAGCTGGATGGCAAGGACCTGACCAACTTCAAGGACCCCGCCGGCAACAATCTCTTCGTCGAGATCACCAAGGCCGGCAGCAAGCCCGAAGGCGGCTTCGTCCATTACCTGTGGCCCAAGGTGGGCGCCGCCGAACCGGTCCCCAAGACCTCCTTCGTGATCGCCTACAAGCCCTGGGACTGGAACCTCACCACCGGCGCCTACATGGATGACATCAACGCCGCCTTCCTGCGCACCCTGTGGCAGATGGCGCTGCTCTTTGCCGCCGTGTCGGCGGCGCTGGTGGCGCTGGTGATCGTCATCAACCGCGGCATCCTGCGCACCATCGGTGGTGATCCGGCCAAGGCGGCCGAGGTCGCCAACCGCATCGCCCAGGGTGACCTCACCCCCAACATCGAGACCGCCCCCGGTGACAGCAGCAGCCTGCTCTACGCGGTGCGCAGCATGCGTGATTCGCTGCTCTCGACCATCACCAACATCAAGGCCTCCGCCGGCACCATCGCCTCGGCCTCGCAGGAAATCGCCAGCGGCAACCTGGACCTGTCGGGCCGCACCGAACAACAGGCCGGCTCCATCGAGGAAACCGCCTCGGCCATGGAAGAACTGACGGCCACCGTGAAGCAGAACGCCGACAATGCGCGCCAGGCCAACCAACTGGCCGAATCCGCCTCGGAAGTGGCGATCCAGGGCGGCAGCGTGGTCAGCCAGGTGGTGCAGACCATGGAGGGCATCACCGACAGCTCGCGCAAGATTGCCGACATCATTGGCGTCATCGATGGCATCGCCTTCCAGACCAACATCCTGGCGCTGAATGCAGCGGTGGAAGCCGCCCGCGCTGGCGAACAGGGTCGCGGCTTTGCGGTGGTGGCCTCGGAAGTGCGTTCGCTGGCCCAGCGTTCGGCCTCGGCGGCCAAGGAAATCAAGACCCTCATCGATGACTCGGTGTCCAAGGTCGACACCGGCAGCAAGCTGGTCGAACAGGCTGGCGCCACCATGACCGAAGTGGTGGCCAGCGTGCGTCGGGTCACCGACATCGTCGGCGAGATCAGCTCGGCCAGCCAGGAGCAGAGCGCTGGCATCGCCGAAGTCGGCCGCGCCATCACGCAGATGGATGAAGGCACGCAGCAAAACGCGGCGCTGGTGGAACAGGCTGCCGCCGCGGCGCAATCACTGCAAGACCAGGCGGCCACGCTGGCGGGACTGGTCGGTCGCTTCCAGGTCGATGGCAGCGCCGCGAGCATCGCCCAGACGACGCCCCATGCGGCCAAGCCCGCCTCCCGCCCCGCGCCAACGACCACACCCACCACACCGGCGCCCGCCCTGCGCAAGCCGGTCGCGACCCAGCCGGCCCGTCCAGCACTGGCAGCGTCCAAGGCCGCCGCTCCCAAAGCGGCTCCCAAACCCGCTGCCGCCCAGTCTGCCAAGGCCGAGGCCCCTGCTGCCAAGCCCACCGGCAAATCGCCTTCGCGCTTGCCCGCCGGGGAAGATGAAGGCGATTGGGAAACCTTCTGAGGCTTTCCTTGCCGCCACGTCCAGCCCGCCTCGTGCGGGCTTTTTTCTTGGTCGGGACGGTCGCAGGTCAGGCCAGCGCTGCCAGGCTTTCACCCACCAGGCGGCCGATCAGGCCGCTATCCGGCGCCACCGCCAGGGCGCGCGCCGTATCCTGCTTGCCGGTGGCAATGAGGCCCTGGTCATCGGGCGCCAGGGTGTATTCGCTATGGCAGGCCGGGCAATACAGCGTATCGCCCGCGACGGCATGGCGCGGCCGTACCACCACCGGGCCACAGGAGAGACAACGCTGCATGGGGATGCCCTCATCGCTGTGGCCCACGATGTGGGCCAGCTCCGCATGTTGCTGCAAGCCGATGAAGAGCCGGCCCCATGTCGCATCGAACTGCCGTCCCAGCTCAGACCCGATGATTTCCATGGCGCGGGCAATGGGCATGCCGCTGCGATAAGGGCGCGTGCTGGTCATGGCGTCGAAGGCGTCGCAGATGCCCACGATGCGTGCAGCCAGCGGGATCTCCTCGCCACGTCGGCCAAAGGGATAGCCGCGGCCATCCGGCGTTTCGTGATGCAGCAGCACCGCATCTGCGGCCAGGGCCGCCAGCGGGTGGCCGGCCAGCATGCGATGGCCAATCTCGGGGTGGGTCTTGATGACGGCATATTCCGCCTCATCCAAGCGTGATTTCTTGCCCAGCACGGCGTCGGGGATGCCGATCTTGCCCAGGTCATGCAGGAAGGCGCCGATGGTGATGCGCGCCACCTGCTGCGGTTCCAGTCCGGCGGACTCGGCCAGCAACCGCGACAGGCGCGCCACCCGCCACAGATGTCCGCCCGTATAGGGATCGCGCGCCTCCACCGCCCAGGCCAGCAGGAACAGGCTCATCAGCAGCTGTTCATCCCGCGCAGCCTGGCGCGTGGCATTGCTGCGCGTGGCCCGTCGCCACAGGGAAAGCAGACTCATCCAGACACTCCTTGTCGAGAATCATCATCGCGGACCAGGCGGATATCGACCTCCCGTTCAACGAAATGCCACTCGACGCTCTGACGCAGGCGCGCGACAAGCTCTTCGAATGCATCGGCGTGTTCCGGTGCGTATTCGAACCAGGTCAGGAAATCGAAGGGCTGCCCCAGCTCACGCGCGTGATAGAGACGGCGTGCGATGGGGGGAAGGTATTCCAGGCCGATGGTGATGTGGTGCGACTGTTCCTCAAGGACGGCGCGGCGTTCATCCTGGGCCAGGGCCCACCAGGCCGTGCTCTTGCGAATCGGGATGAGCGCCGCGCAACGCGCCTGCGGCCTGCCCAGGCCCTGCTGAATGGCCACCAGGGTATCGAGTTCTTGCCGCGTGGTGTAGCGCTGATGGCCGGTGGCGCCGTCCAGTCGCCATTGCACACCGGCAGCTTCCAGCGAAGAGGCCTCAGCCGGCTCGAGCACCGCGAGCCTGCCGGCCAGGGCAAGCGGCGGGCCCGCCACGGCGGTCATGTGCTCGATGCGCCACGCCCCGCTGGCACCGGCTACGAAGGCCGTATGGATCACGCTCATGTCCACTCTCCAGCCGTTACCAGCGCAACAGGCGCGGCCCCAGCAACAGGCCCGCCGTTGCCGGAATGAGGATGCCCAGGAAGTACCAGACGCCCCAGAAGGGAACACCCATCTCCGGGCAATGCAGGCAATACACCATGGTCGCCGTAGCGCCCGCCAACAGTCCGGCGATGGCGCCGGTCAGGCGCAACCGGGTCGGGGCCATGCCGCGCACGGCCCAGAAGATGCCGATGAACAGCGGAATGGACAGCAATGCGATATTGAAGGGGCAACTGCGCCAGCTGATGCCCATCAGCAGCGGCAAGCGCTGGGCCACCGGCGCACTGAGCAGCACCAGCGCGCCGCCGGCCCAGACCGCCAGGCTCGGCAAGGCGATACCTGCCCAGCGCACGCCTACGCGCAGGCCCGGACGCACCAGGCGACGCAGCACCAGCATCGCGCCCACCGCCAGCGCCGTGGGAAAGGCCAGCTTGATCCAGAACAGCGGCACGCCCAGCATCAGCCCCAGGTCGGGACGCAGCCCGTAGATCTTCAGCATCAGCAGCAGCGCGCCCAGGCCGCCCAGGAGCAGTGCCTGGGCCATCTGCTTGACGGGCAGGCGACGGTCCACCGGCGTCACGCCGCTGGCCATCATGGAAATGAGGTCTTCAGTCTTCATGCTTGCAGTTTCTCCCGGATCTTCAGGGCCAGGGCCTTGAGGCCACGATGGATGCCCACCTTGACAGCCGACTCCGACATCCCCGTCAGTTGCGCTGTTTCCGCCACCGACATGCCCTCCAGCTTGACATGCACGATCGGCAGGCGCTGCTTGTCGGGCAGCTCCTCCAGCAGCGCGCCGACATCGCGCCGCGCCTGCGCTGGTTCATCGTCGCAGATGGCCAGCAGGTCATGCTCTTCATCGAGCGGATCATGGAAGGCTTCGCGGCGCGAACGGGCGCGCAGGAAGTCCATCAGCTTGTAGCGTGCAATGGCATGCACCCAGGCCGTCAGCGGCTGGTCGGGACGATAGGTATGACGCGCGTTGTGGATGGCCAGCAGGGTTTCCTGCACCACGTCCTCGACGTCATCTTGCAGATGAACCAGGCGCTTGCGCAAAAAAGCACGCAGCCGGCCGCTCAGTTCGGAAAGGAAATTGCGGTAGGCTACTGCGTCGCCGTCCAGACCGGCCAGCAGCAACGTGCGCAAGCGCTCTTCGCTAGGGTGCGAGGGCTTGCCGGGCAGACCCGCCAGGTCGTCCGGCAAGGCCGGGCCGCCAGTGGCCAACAGGAAAGAACTCTCAGTCATGGGAACGCCGCCAGATCACCAACGAAGCAGCCACGGGCCGCACCAGGCGCCGGCCATCGTCGGCAGCGCCACCCCCAGTACATACCAGACGCCCCAGAACGGCGGCGCCATCTCCACGCAATAAAGTGAATAGACTAGCACGCCCTGCGCGCCCGCCACCAGCCCGGCCACGGCGCCAGCTGCCCGCAGTTGCGTGGGCGCCAGGCCCCGCAGGAACCACAGCATGGTCGCCAGCGTAGGCAGTGACAGCAAGGACACATTGGCCGAACAGACTTCCCAACTGCTGCCCAGCAGCAGATCCAGCCGTTGCGAGGGCGGCGCCAGCGCCAGCCAGGTAGCACCAGCCAGCCACAGCACGCAGGGCGGCAACAACAGCGCAGCCGCCGGCCCCAGGCCGATGCGCATGCCCGGCCTGGCCAGACGGGATGCCGCCATTTGCCCGGCCAGCAACGCCGCCAGCGGGAATGACACCTTCATCCAGAACAGCGGCTGTTGCAGCAATGTACGCAGATCACTGCGCACACCATAGAGCAAGGCCAGCAGCAGGGCTGCCCCCATCAGACCCAGGGCCAGCGCCACGGCCATACGGGCGGTGGCATTGCGCACCAGGCCGGGCTGCCCCGGGCCGGAGCGGTCGCCCGTACCGGTGGCCAGCATGTTGACCAGTTCCATCGTTTTCATTCACTTCCCCTGTATCGCCCGACGGGCGGACTGCGCAACGGCGCGCTCTCCTGTGTATTCGTTTCTCAAGGGATTCTGGTTACAGCAGAGGCGAAAAATATTCTTTCGAAAAATTGTCGGTGCGCTGTAACCGGCCAGCCTCTCCCTGCGAATTAACCAACAGATCGGCAGCCTGGATGCAGTTGCAGCACATGGGCTGGTACCGGTCAGAGTCATCTTCCACATCATCCCTACTCAAGGAGCACAGCATGAACAAGCACCTCGTCGCCACCGCCGCCCTGACCCTCGCCACCCTCGCCTCGGGCGTGGTCATGGCGCAAGACAAGCAACCGATGAACAAGACCGCCGTCGAGAAGTGCTACGGCGTTTCCATGGCTGGCCAGAACGACTGCAAGGCAGGCGAAGGCACCACCTGCGCCGGCACCGCCAAGATGGATTACCAGGGCAATGCCTGGAAGAACGTGCCGGCCGGCACCTGCACCTCCATCAAGACGCCGCGCGGCATGGGTTCGCTCAAGCCGGTCTGATCCGACTGGAGACCGTGGCCATGACAGCACATCTCCTCAGCGCCGGCCTGGGCCTGAAGCCGCAACACTTCGACGCGGCGCTGGACTGCAGCGCACCGGGTCTGTGGTTCGAAGTCCATCCGGAGAACTACCTGATGGACGGCGGCCCCCGCCTGGCCTGGCTGCAAGCCATCCGGGAACATCATCCGGTGGCCTTGCACGGGGTGTCGCTGTCATTGGCCGGGCCCGACGCGCCCGATCCGGTTCACCTGCGCCAGCTGGCGCAGTTGGCCGAGCGCATTGAACCGGTGCTGGTGTCCGAACATCTGGCCTGGTCGCGCGCAGGCGGACATTACCTGCCCGACCTGCTGCCGGTACCGCGCACCGCCGCGACCCTGGCGCGGCTGGCCGCCAACATCAGCCGCACCCAGGATGTGCTCAAGCGTCGCATCGCCCTGGAAAATCCTTCCCACTACCTGCGCATGGACCAGCACAGCTGGAGCGAGCCAGAATTCCTCCACGAGCTGGTGCGTCGCACTGGCTGCGGCTTGCTGGTCGATGTCAACAATGTCCACGTCAGCGCCTGCAACCTGGGCATCGATGCCCGCCAGTATCTGGACCAGTTGCCCGTCGATGACATTCTCGAAATCCATCTCGCCGGGCACAGCGCCGACGCCAGCCTGCCCGGCCTGCTGATCGATTCACACGATGCCCCGATTGCCGCGCCGGTCTGGGCGCTGTACCAGCATCTGCTGGCGCGCACCGGTGCGCGTCCCACGCTGATCGAACGCGATGGCAATGTCCCCGCTTTCGAGGAACTGATGGCAGAGCGCGGGACCGCCACTACGCTGTTGCAGGAGACTGTCGCCGCGCCCCAGGAGCAGACCGCATGAACGCCCCCGACGCCCGCTATTACGACGCCTTCCTGCAAGCGATCCTGGAAGGCCACAGCAATGACGACGCGGTCGCCGCGCTGCTGGCGCAACCGGCTTTCGCGGTCTATCGCAATACCATCTTCAAGGGCTGTGTCGATGCCCTGGTCGCCAACTATCCCACCGTGCACAGGCTGGTAGGCAGCGCCTGGATGGAATCGGCCGCGCTGCAGTTCGCCCGCCACCACCTGCCCCGTCAAGCCAGCCTGATTGCCTATGGCGAGGGCTTTGCCGAATTCCTCCGCACAGTAGAGGCCGTGCGCGAACTGCCCTACCTGCCGGGCGTCGCCGCACTGGACCGTTGCTGGACCGAATCCCACCTCGCTGCTGACCAGCCCGTGCTGGCGGTAGCGGCCCTGCACACCGCACTGGAGGCTGGCCAGGATGTGACGCTGGTACCGCACGCGGCCAGCCGCTGGCATCACGATGCCCAGCATCCGGTCTACACCATCTGGAGCGCCAACCGCCGTGAAGACGGCCATGCCGAGCTGGCCCCGGCATGGCAAGGCGAAGGCGCGCTCCTCACGCGCCCACACGCCCAGGTGCAATGGCAGCCGCTGAGTCTGGGCGCTAGCCGTTTTCTCGATGCCTGCCGCGACGGCTTCAGCATTGCCCGCGCCGCTGCCCGGGCGCTGGAGCACGAACCGGATCTGGATATCGCGGCCATGCTCGGCCTGCTGATCCAGGCCGATGCCTTCACCTCGTTTTACTGAACGGAGAACTCCATGAACCAGCCCACCTCCCTGCCCGCGACCATTGCGCCTCCGTCGAGCCTCTGGAACCGCGCCGCCGATCTCGCCACGCGCCTCATCAGCGACAGCTTGCTGACCCTGGTGGCGCGCGCGGCGGTGGCGGCGATCTTCTTCCTTTCTGGCCGCACCAAGGTCAGTGGTTTCCTGGACATCAAGGACAGCACCTACATCCTGTTCCAGGAAGAATACCGCCTGCCACTGCTGCCGCCCGAGCTGGCAGCGCACCTGGCCACCTATGCCGAACACTTCTTCCCGCTGCTGCTCATCCTCGGCCTGTTCACCCGCGGCGCCGCGCTGGCGCTGCTGGGGATGACGACGGTCATCGAGATCTTCGTCTATCCCGATGCCTGGCCGACCCATCTCTCGTGGGCCGGACTGCTGCTGCTTCTGGTGGCGCGCGGGGGTGGCGCCTGGTCGCTGGACCGGCGCCTCGGCCTGCATTGATCAACGGAGACCATCATGCTGACCAGAATGAAACTGCGTACTGCTCTGCTGCTGGTGCTGGGCCTGCTGACCCTGGCGCTGTGGCTGGCGGTGGCCATGGCGTGGCAGGGCGCGCGCTCGGCAAGTCGCACCACCGATGCGCTCATCGAGCTGTCGGACCGCCACATCCAGCCCTTGCATGACACCGAGCGCCTGTTCCTGAACACTCTGATCAACATGGACAACGCCTACATCAATCTGGTCAAGGGCGATGAAATCAAGTCCAATGACTACAGCCGACGCGCCTCGGCCGCCCTGCAAGAAGCGCGCAAGGCCTTCGACGGCTACCGCCAGGGCCTCACGCCGCAGGCGCTGGCCGAGCCCGAGGCGCTGCGTGTCTCGGCGGCCTATGACAGTTACATCAAGGTGTTGAACCTGCGCGAGGTGGCGCTATACGACGTCTCGCTGGACGACTATGCCGCCGCCACGGTCAGCGCAGAAGCCGCCGACCGCGAATTTTCCGCCACCCTGCGCGCCGTGATCGAGCGTGCGGAACAGGTCAAGGACAGTCTGCGCCAGGCCTCCGAGCGCCGCTCGGCCCAGGCCTCGCTGCTGGCCGCGGCCATGCTGGCGGCGTCCATCCTGCTCATCGGCATCTGCTGGCTGCTGTTCGACCGCCTGCTGCTGCGACCGCTCAAGCGCGCGGCCGAACATTTCGACCGCATCGCTGATGGCGACCTGAGCCGACCGGTGCAAGGCATTTCCGGCAATGAAATCGGTGTACTCCTGGCCGCATTGCAGCGCATGCAACGCGGCGTTGCCCGAACCGTCGGCGACATCCGCGAGGCCACCCGCGACCTGCATCACGGCGCCACCGATATCGCCCTGGGCAACGGCGAACTGGCGCAACGTACGCAGGCACAAGCCAATACACTAGAGACCACTGCCGCCACCCTGGAAAGACTCTCCGGCGCCGTACGCAACAATGCCCAGAATGCCGAGCATACCAATGCACTGGCGGCAGCCGCCGCCCGCGACGCCGAGCGCGGCGGCCAGGTCATGGGCGGCATCGCCGGTGCAATGGCCGAGGTCACGGCAGGCGCCGGACGTATCTCCGACATCGTCAGCGTGATCGACGGCATCGCCTTCCAGACCAATATCCTTGCCTTGAATGCCTCCGTGGAAGCCGCTCGCGCCGGCAGCCAGGGCCGAGGTTTCGCCGTCGTGGCGTCGGAGGTGCGCTCGCTGGCGCTGCGCAGTGCGGAAGCCGCACGCGAGGTCAAGGACCTGATCGCCACCTCGATCGGCTCGGTCGACCGGGCCGCTGAACAGGTCAAGGAAGCCGACCAGGCCATCGTCCAGATCGTGCAGTCCTTCGGCAATGTCATGACCACCGTCAACGAGATCGCCACAGCAACACGGGAACAGGCCGAAGGCATCTCCCAGGTCAGTCTCAGCCTGGCCGACATGGACCGTGCGACGCGGCAGAACGCTGCCCTGGTCGAACAGACTGCGGCAGCCGCCGACGCCCTGACCGAACAGGCGGCCACACTCACAGCGTCGGTGGCCGTATTCACCCTGGCTGGCCCCGCTGCCATGACCGGCGCAAACAGGACCGGCGCGCACGCCGTGCCGCTGACTCAGATGGCCACGTTGAGCCAGTGAAATCACATCGTGCTGACGATGACATCGCAAGGAGAACACCCATGACGTCTAATGGCGCCCTGGAAGATCTGATTGAAGAAAGCTTCACTTCGGCCTTCAGCCACCACGCAGCGGGCAGCCTCGACGCGGCCGAGGAAGACTACCGCCTCATCCTCGCCATGGAGGAGCATCACGCCCCGGCCCAGCATTACCTAGGGGTGCTGCTGCATCAGCGCGGCCGCCACGAGGAAGGTCTGGCGCTGATACACGAGGCCGCACGGACCGTCCCGCCCGATGCTGACTGGTGCAATGACCTGGGCAATATCCTGTTCGGATGCGGACGTTTCGACGAGGCGGTGCCGGCCTACGAACAAGCCTTGGCCTTGCGTCCGGCCGATGCGCAACTATGGACCAACCTGGCCGCAGCGCGGCGCGCCCAAGGCCAGACCGACGCCGCCGTCGCCGCCTGCGAGCAGGCCTTGCTGTGCGATCCGCACTGCCTGGCCGCCCTGCATCAGCTGGCAGAGCTCTACGCCCAGTTGGGTGACCGCATGCAGAGCTCGCGCTACCAGTGCATGGCCTTCGTGCTGCCGCCACACGAGGGCAAGTCGCGCGAGTTGCTGGCGATCTCGTTCTATTTCCTGGGGCGCGTGGCCGAAGCGGCCGAGGTGTGCCGGCGATGGTTGCAGGAAGAACCCGGCCACCCTATCGCCAGCCACATGCATGCCGCCTACGCCGGCCTGCCCAGCCACGCTGTGCCACGCGATTACATCGTGCGGCGCTTCGATGACTATGCCGATCACTTCGACAGCAACCTGGTCACGCACCTCGACTACCATGGACCGCAAGTGCTGAGCGCAGTACTGCAGGCCAGCTTGCCCGCCAACGCAGGCATGACCGTGCTCGACGCGGGTTGCGGCACCGGCCTGTGCGCGCCGGTACTGGCGCCTTACGCACTCTCACTGGAAGGCGTCGACCTTTCTTCCAACATGTTGCGCCATGCCGCGCAGCATGGCCGCTACAGCACGCTGGCGCAAGCCGATGTGGTGGAATGGATGACGGCGCATCCGTCCCGCTACGCGCTGATCGCCGCCTGCGATGTGCTGATCTATTGCGGGCAGTTGGCGTCGTTCTTCACAGCGGCTCGTCTGGCCTTGCAGGAAGGTGGCCATCTTGTCTTCACGGTTGAGCTGGCCGGCGAAGAACGCACCGATTCCTACTATCTGCACGCCAGCGGCCGCTTCCGCCACCAGCGCGCCTACATCGAAGACTGCCTGCACACCGCTGGCATGCAAGTCGTGACGTTGCGTGAGGAAAGCCTGCGCGTGGAAATGCAACAGGCCGTGCCGGGACTGGTAGTCCTGGCAAGACGCTGAACACTGGCGCGACCCCGCGCTGGCCCGATGCATGGACAGCAACATGTCGCGCAATCGCGCACAGGTATCGGCCCGATTCGGCATGCCTGCTGCCCTCTGCATGCCAGAACGGCAACGCAGCAGCAGTAGATATGTCCGCAGCACAACATGACTGCAAGAAGTTTCGTTTTTTTCTCGCACTTTTCGACCAAGGTACAGTCGTACCGACATCTGGCATGGCTTAGAATAGCCACAGCTCACGACGTAATCGATTAGTACGTACCGGCCTGCGGCGCGGTGAATCCCCGCTCTTCGTTGCCTGCAGGCGCCCACGGTGCGACATCTGAAGAGGAAAACGTAATGACGCAGTCACCTAAAAACATGTCGGCGCTGATGTGTGAACTCAGCGTGGCGCTGGCGGAATTGTCCGAGAAGATGAGCAATCTTTCCGTCACGCTGGAAAATTCCTACCTGGAATCGAATGCCCCGGAATCGGCCGCCATGCTGGAAGCCGCCCGGGAAACCATCGAGAAAGCGCGCAGCAGCTGAAGCCAGACTGATCGGCAATCGCATCGCCCTGGCTAGCTCGCCTCATCCTGCCGCCGACAGCCGGCGCGCCCCCGCACGGGGATGCGCCGGCGCCTCACAAAACCTCATTCCCTCGCTCAGAAGTCGTACTTCAGTTCAGCCAACACCGTGCGCTGCGGGAAAGGATGGAACAGGAAGTAGGACCGGTTCCCCAGGTTGTCCACGCCCAACGCAGCACTCCAGTGCTGATCGAAACGATAGCGCAGCCGCGCATCAAAGACGGTATAGCCATCGAAGCCCTGGTAGGTGTGGGTGTTGATATCGGTATTGTCCACCGTTGCATAGACCCGTCCGCTGTAGCGCCCGGCCAGCGTATAGGTCCAGTGTTCGTCAGGCTGGTAGCTGGCCACCAGCGTAGCGCGCCACTCTGGCACGTAGGGCGTACGCTGCCCCACCGAAGAGGCGCCGGCGACGGTGGGCACATAGCCCTTGTTCTCGAGGATGCGGGCATCCACCCAGGTCACGCTGCCGTTGAGGGAAAACCCGCGCACCAGCACATCATTGCGCTCGAAGGCGGCCTCGATGCCACGCTGACGGGTGCGATCCACGTTCTGGGTGAACGAGGCCACGCTGCTGCCGATGGTGGAGGATTGCGAGATGAGGGCATCGCTCACGCGTTCCTCGAACAGCGACACGCGCCACTTGCCCTGCCCTTCCTTCAACTGCCTTTCGATCGCCAGCTCAGTGGACCAGACCTTCTCAGGCTTGAGATTGGGATTGGCCTGCAGGAAGACACTGCCCACCGACACATTCTGGTACAGCTCGCCCACCGTCGGAAAGCGCAGTGCGCGCCCGGTGGAGAGCGTGGCCAGCCAGTCCTCGGCCAGGGCCCAGGCCAGCGTGGCTTTGGGCGACAAACCGCTGTGACTGACCTCGGGCTGCGTCACGGGGAAGCCCACACCACTGCCATTGGTCGAATAATTGAATCCACCAAAGGCACGCCACCATTCGTAACGCGCGCCCAACGTGGCTTTCCAGCCAGGGGAGAAACGCCAGGCATCCTGCGCCCACAACGCCGAGGTGGTGGTCTTGCCACGTGAATCGGCATTGAGCGTGCCAGTGCTGCCGCTGCTCCAGTTGCTGGTGTTCCAGGTGGGATTGGCCAGGGTATAGCGGTCGTAATGCGCACCGAAACTGATGACCTGGGCGCTCCCCTGCGGCCGCCAGATACCCTTGGCGTCGAGCGTGCTCCAGCCGGTGCCGCTGGCGTCGGCGATGGTGCCGGCCCCAGCCAGCCCTGCCGGCAAGGTAGTGGTCGAGGTGCGTGTGAGGTCGCGTGAGGATGAGATCGCCGATGCCGCTACTTGCCAGTCCCAGACGCCACCGGTATGGCTGCGCACTTCCAGCCCCTGCATCCACTGCTGCTGTTCCACCGTATTGCTGTTGAAGCCGCTGGTATAGACCGGCGCACCCGCCGCATTGCGCAGGAAGGTCTGCGGGTTGGCGTTGGCCTGGTTCTGCCAGAAGCCCAGCGTATAGGTGGCCGTGAGCGTGGGTGTGAAGTCATAGGACAGCTTCAGGCGCGCCGTGTCCTGCACTGTGTGGGTCAGGTTGCCCGCACCCAGCACCTGGATGTTGCGACCCAGCCGGTCCTGCGTGGCGACGGCCCCTGTGGTGCCGGCAGGCGCGCTGGTGGCGGTAACGTAGGTGACCGGCGGGGAATAGCTGTCCAGGTGATTGACGGAAAAACGCCAGGCCAGCGCCCCGCTGCGATTGCCCAGGCCGACATTGACCTCCTGGGCGCGATAGGTACCGGAGACGCCATACTGGCTGAAATCCTGCTGCGCATACTGGGTCTTGATGCTGGCCTCGAAACGCTCGGGCATGCGGGTGGTGATCTCGGTGACTGCGCCGTAGGAATTGCCCGGATACTCGGCCGCGAAGGGCCCGTACATGACATCGATACGGGCGATCTCTTCCGGCGCCACCATGAACCAGCGCGGCGAACCATTGCCGTTGTTGTTGTTCACCAGCGCCGAGAGCAGGATGCCGTCGGCGTACACCAGGCTGCGTGCGCTGGCATTGACGCCAGTGGTGCGGGTAGCCAGCGGCGACTGCGTGTCGCCGATGTAGCGCTTGCGCACCGACAGGCTGGGCAGGTACTTGAGCGCATCGGCGCTATCGGTGACGTTGATGGTATCGGCGGCGGTATCGGCCGTGACGCTGGCGCTGGTCTGCGGCAATTGCGTGCGCGGCGGCGCCGCGGCCGCACCGCGCACCTCGATGGTGGGCAAGGCCGCCGCATCACTGGCATCGACGGCGCTCTGCTGGGCCAGCGCAGCGCTGCTCCAGGCCGACAGGACAGACAGCATCAGCCGGCGCCTGCGCAGGGGGAATGGATTCATGGCGAAGGAAACCTGATCTTGTCGGGCAATGCGCGCAATCGCACCCGCGACTGCCGTAGGCGTCGCACTCCCCGTTTTTTGTCCGCGCAATCTAGCATGCAGGCGCATCGCTGCGCATGAGGGAGCCATGCCGCCGTCCGGCAGGCAAACGACTAGCCGGAGAAAATCTCCTTGCGCCACAAGGATTTAGCCGCGACAAGCAGGATAAAAAAAGGGCTGCGACATATTGCCGCAGCCCGGAAATACAACAGAGAGGAGTAGTGATTGGACTCCAATTCGCCGCCCCGCCCCTTAATCCAAATCAAACCTGACGCGCACCGATGCAAGTCGGACCGCCCTTCACAAGGAACGCTCCAGCCACCACAACAGCAACAGCAGCGGCAGGCCGCAAAGAATGCGCCGCGCCAGCCAGGGCGTACGCGCCGGCCAGTAACTGAGCGACAGCACCTGCAGGATGCCGGCCAGCGTCAGCACGCCAATGCCACCCACCACGCCAATGCTCCAGCCCTGCATGCCAATGGCCACCGCCAGGCTGGCCAGCAGCGCCAGCGCCCCCAGCCAGCGCAAACGCTGCCGCAGCGCTGGTGCAGGCTCCGCGCCGCGTCCATGCACATCGGCGTAGTGGCGGTCCATGGCCAGCGCCAGCGCGCTCCAGGCGCAATAGGCCAGGCCCAGCGCCAACAGGAAACCCGACAGCGTCATGCCGCCTCCTTGATCAAGGCGCCCTGCGCCCCCGGCTGCACCGCCGCTACGGCGCGCTGCCTGCGCTGACGACGTGCCAGGATGCGCTCGGCCAGCCCCAGCGACGCCCCCAGCGCCAGCATGGTCAGATCGAAACCGGCCACGGGCCACGGGCCACGTCCCAGCAGCAAGGTCACGCCGAGATGGGAATGCGTAGTGAAGATGTTGAGCACCACAACGCCCACAAACAGCAGCGCCCCCGCCCCCAGTTGCGCCCGCCACATCGCCAGGCCCGGCCGCAGCTGCGCCAGTACCGCCGCCACCGCCCAGGCGATGAAGAAGGCATTGATCTCCGCCTGGGGTCGCTGCGCCATCTCCAGCGGCAGCAAGCGGTTGGCCCAGAAGTAGCTGGCAAAGGCGATCGGCAGGCCGGCGATGGCGCCGATATTGAGTGCATCCACCAGACGCAGGCCCCAGCCAGGACGCGCCCCCTGGGCGATGGCCTTGGCCTGTTTCTGGCGCGTCTTCACCGCCCACAGCAGGGCGCCGCTGGCCACCATCAGATAGCCCGACAGCCCGCACAGGAAGAACAGCCAGCGCAGCCAGGGGTCCGCAAAATGCCCCAGGTGCAAGCCATACAGCACCGCACGAGTTACGCCCGTATTGCTGGGCTGTTCCCCCACGCTGGCCTTCTGCACGCCGCTCACGCCATCGAAGACCAGCGCCGGTTGCAGATAGGACAAGGTGGCCGCCTTCTGGCGCGTGAGCACCACGGTGGCCTTGGCGTCACCCGGGTGATTGATCGTCACCAGCGCCAGCGGCGCGCCCTGCCAGTGCTGCTGCGCCTGCGTAACCAGCGGCCCGATGGCCGTGAGCGGCGCGGCCTGTCCGGCAGCCTTGCCGCGCCCCGCAACGTTGGGAAAGACCTCCTCGAAGAAGGCGCTCTCGCCCCCCTTGCCCGGATAGGCCGTCTGCACGCCCCAGGGCATGATCATGAACATCAGCGTGACCAGCCCGGTGTAGGTGATCATCAGATGGAACGGCAGCGCCAGCACCGCCGCAGCGTTATGGGCATCGAGCCAGGAACGTTGTCCCTTGTTGGCGCGGAAGGTGAAGAAATCCTTGAAGATGCGCTTGTGGGTGATCACCCCGCTGACAATGGCCATCAGCATGAAGAGCGCACCGATGCTCACGATCCAGCGCGCCCACTGCACCGGCATATAGTGCAGGTCGAAGTGCAGGCGATAGAGAAACTCACCGCCCCGCGTTTCGCGCACGGCGGCCATCTTCTGGCCGGTCGAGACATCGACCCGCTCACTGGTAAAACGGCTGCGCGCGCTGCCCGCCGGGCCATCCTTGGGCGGCGGCGCGATCCAGCCCACCCGCATGGCCACGCTGCGCGAGGACGGCAGGCTGATGAACCAGCGTTCGGCCTGCGGCGCCTGCTGCTGCAAGTGCGCGATGGCGCGCTCCACCGCCAGCGGCTGCGGCACCGGCTGACGCTGGGTGGCATGCAGCTCAGGCATCATCCAGAAACTGATCTCGTCCTTGAAGTAGCTGGCCGAGCCGCCGGCAAACACCAGCAGCAACAGCCAGCAGACCAGAAGGCCGCTCCAGGTATGCAGCCACGCCATGGACTGCCGCAATCCCTCCTTCATGCCGCCACTCTCCCCATCCAGGCCGCCAGCGCCAACACCAGGGCCGGCGCCGCCAGCCCGGCCCAGGCGCGCCAGGCGCTGCGGGCCGCGAAGACCCAGATCACCGCGCAGGTAAAGATGGCGAAGGACAGCATGGTCGCCGTCATCACCGCATCAGCGCGGCTCATGGGCAGGTAGCGCGCCGCCACCACGGTACAGAGCGCCGTGAGCAGATAGCCACCGGCCACGGCGGCCACCACGCGGGAGAGCACGGCCAGGCGGTAGGCCAGGGTCGGGCTGCAGACAGGTTTCAGGCTGGACATGGGATCAATGCGGGATCAAGGTGGCATCAAGGCTGGATCAATGGCCGGACCGCTTACTTGTTGGGCTTGGCCGCCGGCGCTGCCGGCAGCGCCTTCATGCCCTTGGCCTGGACCAGAGAGAGCGTGGTCACGAAGCTGGCCGTGTCATAAGGCTTGCCGTCACGCTCGCCGGCCGTCTTGTCGGTGTGGTGGACCTCCGCCACATAGACGCCCTGCCAGGGCAGATCGAACTGCACCAGGCCCTGTTCGTCCGAATGGGCTTCCTTCATCCAGCCCGACGGCGTCACCAGCCCGACCTTGGCCTTGGGCAACGCCGCGTTCTTGTAGGTCACCTTGAACTGGCCCGGCTTGCCGGTGGGCAGCAGATCCAGCGTCAGGCGCGGCTCCTGGGCCGCTGCCGAGGTCACCAGACGCGCCGCCGGGGTCCAGGCGGTGCGGGTGGGGGTGGCCGCATGCTTGTTCTCGAAGACCGGATAGTGCGCATCCTCCGCCACCAGGGATTCGCCCTGCCCCGCCTTGGCCGACAAGCTGAAGGCATCGGACTGCTTGCTCAACGCCAGCGTACGGTCGCCGTGGGCGCTGATGAGCACGGCGCTGGGCGAGACGAACTTGTCCAGCAGGCCGGGCGAGACTTCGCGCAGGTTGTCACCGAATTCGCCGAAATACAGTTTCGCTTCCTTGCCATCCTGCTGCAGCCAGATCTGGTGCGCCGATGCCGGCAGGGCCAGCAGGAGGGAGGTGAACAAGCCAGAGACAATCGCCAGACGCTTCATAGACGGATTCCTTTCGAATGGGGGAACAGGTTTATTGATTGTGCAGGAGCGTGGATGCAAGGCGGCACGTCATGAAGCAAGCCCATGGCGGCCTGCCCCGACGCTTGGCGCGGCCATGCTGCGATCCCTTCGGGAATCGATATTATTTGAGAATGATTATCAATTATATTGTGAATTATAGGTATCGACAAGCATCCCCGAACCTCAAGGGCCACTGTTCCGGGCGGGTGCAAACAAGGTATGATCGCTACCCGTTTGAACGCGCCCGCCGCGCTGGGCGCATTTCCGCCCGGCGGTCCGGCCCGCGCCCCATTGCACTACCAGGAGAGATTGTCCCCCATGCTTCGCCGCAACCCATCCGGCCACCGGCCCCAAGTCCACGAATCCGCCTATGTCGACCACACCGCCATCCTGTGCGGCAAGGTGATCGTCCACGAGAACGTCTTCATCGGTCCCTATGCGGTGATCCGCGCCGACGAAGTCGATGAGCATGGCGAGATGGAGCCCATCATCATCGGCGCCCATTCCAACATCCAGGATGGCGTGGTGATCCACTCCAAGTCAGGCGCCGCCGTGACCATCGGCGAGCGCACCTCCATCGCCCACCGCGCCATCGTGCACGGCCCCTGCACCGTGGGCGACGATGCCTTCATCGGTTTCAACAGCGTGCTGTTCAATTGCAGCATCGGCGCCGGCTGCGTGGTGCGTCACAATGCCGTGGTGGATGGTTGCGACCTGCCGCCGGGGTTCTATGTTCCCTCTACCGAGCGTATCGGGGCCAAGACTGATCTGTCGACCATTCCGCGGGTGACTGTGGCGGCGTCGGAGTTTTCTGAAGATGTGGCGCGGACTAATAATGAGTTGGTGTTGGGGTATAAGAAATTGCAGAATGAGTTTTGAGGTTGTGGGGGTGGTTTAGGAATGAAAAATCCGGCTTCTGGGGAAGACCGGATTTTTGTTGGTTTTTGGGTATCTACTAAGTTTTCAGATCTGCAGAGGATTAGAAGACCTGAGCAGGTCCGTACTTAGAGTAAGCAGGTTTGACTGGGTCATTACACCTTCGTAGTACGCCTATCTCAGAAAACTCCAGCGTACTGAGATACTCGGATAGACTCGTACAATGCACTGCGCGGCCTCTGCAAAAGAGAAGCGTGCGAGTAAATACGGACCAACTCTGTCACCCAGTATGCACAGTTCCTCTAAGCCCTCAAACTCCATTCGTATCTCTTCGCCACTCTCCGACTGCATGACTGTACTGAATGAGGGAGTCGCTTCATTAACCGCGATTCTTATTTGCATCCCCCTTCGTCTTAGAACAAAAATACAAGTCGCATCTTCAGGTAAGACTTCACTAACAGGTTGATCAAAAAACAGCTCTAAATCTTTAATAGAGGTATGGTTTTTCATATCAGAATTGCCTTGGATTTCTTTCCATTCCGTTATTAGGTAACCCGCCTTTGGGTATCAAGGTTGAAAACTGTCTCGTCCCATCGTCCAATACGCGGAAAGTTGTCTCAAATTTGGCAGCCTGACCGGATGGTCCGATAAATAGTGAATCTCGGACTTCAAATGTGCCGTACTGATTTGAGAAGGTACGTGCAATATTACCTTCTGCTGCAACTACTTTCTCTAAATGCTCGATTAATTGATTTCTTCCGTTCTGATCATTGTTGATCCCGAGTCGCTTCATCTGGGTCATTATTTGCTCTGACCGGCTCAGATTATGCTGATTACTGTCAACTTCTCCAAAAATGTATTTAAATTTATCTGAGTCTATTACCAATTTTGAAGAGCTTGGCTTTTGAAGTGAAGCTGTTATTAGCTTCTCCTCCGCCTTAACCATTGCCGAAGGCAAATACTTTCCAAGCAGATACGTCAGCCCAAGCTTGCCCGCATCAATCCCAATCTCAATCAGCGGGTCGCGCTCTCCAGGATAGGTAGCAATATCGAACGAATCAACAACCCGCTTACCTTCCTTGGAATTGTAGGATCCAAACGCCGCTTGCGTGCCCGAGTGCAACTGATCATTCGACACTGCTGCGATGTACGCCCCCAATGGAACAAGGGTACAGCTAGCCCCCGCAGTGGGCCCACATCCCACCGCCCCCGAAGCGGCTAGCGATCCTCCGCCGACCACGCCAACCGCACCGGCAAGCATCCCTGTTGCTCCGCCAGCACGCTGCGTAACCTCTCCGTTCCTGGTCAATGCATCACGCGCGGCGTCCCAAAAAGGCTGATACAGGAACTCACCCGTCTTGAGCAAGGCCGTCATTTCATCTTGATAGGTAGCGCCCTTCTCCTGCAAGCCCTTGAGCAAACCATAATACGGGTCACTTTGAGGTACCCCATCTGCACATCTCACCAAAGCACAAGCTGCTGCATTCAGGCGCTGCTGTTCTTCCGGCGACTTTCCTTGTTTCAATCCGGTTAGCTTCTCTGATTCAGTTTGATGCAACTGTCTGTTATTGGCTTCGACATTAAGCCCCGCGATCAATCCCGCATTGCGGCTTGGCTTGGTCCGCGCTCACGGCGGTCACTGTGGTGTTGTCGGCATTGACCTGGTTGGCGCCGACGGTGACTTTCAGCTCCTTGCTCCAGATGCCGGCATTGATCTTGGCGGCGCGGGCGATGAGGTCGGTGAAATTGGACTGGCTGTCATTGAGGCCATTGCCCTCGATGCTCACCACGCCACCGCGCACCAGATAACCGTCCAGGCTGCCATTGTTGATGATGGGCGTGCCGGTGGTGAGGGTGCTGCGGCTGGCGTTGATGAAACCGCAGCCGTCGCAGGTCACGCCCGAGGGATTGGCGATGATCACCTGGGCGCGGTCACCCGCCACTTCCACAAAACCGCGCAACATGCTGGGATTGCTGGAATTGACTTCGTTGAGGATCACCCGCGCCGTGCCGTTGGCGAGGTTGGGATTGCGCTGGACCCATCCACCCAGCTGGGTCTGCACGTCGCTGCGGGAATTGTTGAGGATCGCGCCGGCGCGGTTGACGTCGAACTGGCTATAGGTATTGCGCGAAACGCCCGCCGCGCTGGGCGTCTGGATGTTGACCTGGGGAATGCCATTGGCGGTATTGACCACCACCGGCTGTTGCGCGCGCGGCGCGTTGGGGTCGGCGATGATCTGGGCATAGGCGCGCGGCATCGTCGTCACGAGCGCGCCTGTGGCCAGCAGCACGGCCAGTCCGATCCAGCTCAGGCGCGCCATGGGCAGGCCGCCGGGGGCCACGCCTGGGCGGCTGCCCACGGCGCGCTTGCCGGCGCAGGCGCGGGTGGTTTCGGCCACGGCCATCAACAGGCCACGGGTCTTGTTGAAGATGATGCGATAGCAAAGCTGGTTCATGATTTTGCTTTCTTGTTGTCGTTCAGGCGCGGGGGCTGGCCGGTCAGAAAGACCACATCAGACTCATGCCGGCGGTGAGGGGGGAGGTCTTGAATCGGTCTGGCTGGGAAATCGGTACGCCGGCGAAGACTTCGTAATTGGTGCGACCCAGCGCACCGCGCAGGCCCAGTACTGCGCCGGCCAGGCGGCGTCCGACCAGCAGCTCCGTGGAGGGACCGCCGACTTCGCCATAGTCCAGGCCGGCATAGATCTCTTGCTTGCTCGCGCCCAGGGCGGCGGCCAGTTCATTGCGCACATACCAGCCGCGCTCGGCCAGCAGGTTGTTCTCGCCATCTAAGCCGCGCACGGTGTAGCGCCCGCCGAGCGAAAACTTGTCTTGCGGGGTCAGGGGCGTGCGGTTCCATTGGGCGCGCGCGCCCAGGGTGTAGCGCATGGCCTGTTGGCCCCAGGGCATGGGCAAGGCAAAGGGGGCGTTGAGGTTGAGGTCGGCGGTCATGAGACGGAAGCGCGAAGTACCCTCGCCAAAGGCTTCCTCGGGCGCAGCCATGGCGTCGAAGGCGCCGGTGCCGCGTTTGTAGGCCAGGGCCAGATCCAGGGTTCCCTCGCCGATGAATTCGCGATGCGCCAGCCCCATCTCCCAACCGGCCACGCGACGGCGCTGCACCTGCACTTCGGTGTCATCGACATAGTTGCTGGAAGAGCGCACGAAGCCCTTGACCGAGAGCGTGGTCTTGCGCACGGCGTCGCGGTAGACCAGGCGGCTCAGTTTCAATTCGTTGGTCTCGCTCTGGCCGCTGTAGAGATAGGTCTGGTTGATGCCGGCCACGGCCTGGTGATAGCGATTGCTGCTGTTGGTGAAGGACAGCGCCCAGTAACCCAGCGGCAGCGAGTAATGCACCACCTGGCTCTGGCTGCCGCGCGCGCCGGGGTCACCGCCGCCCAGATCGTGGCTGAAGCTGATGTAGAAGAGATCGTTGAGGGTGAGCCAGTTGTCCAGCGAGACGGTGGCGCTGCCCTGGTATTTGCCAGTGGCCTTGGTGCCGCTGTCGTCCACCGACAGGGTCAGGCGAATGGGAATACCCTGCTGGTAGCTGATGATCAGGTCGCTGTCGCCGGGGGCCGCATCCTTGCCTTCGCTGGGGGCGATCTGGATGTCGGCCTCGGCGGTGGGGACGCGCTTGAGGTTTTCCAGTCCTTGTTCGATGTCGCGCAGATTGAGGAGATCGCCGGGCGATGTCGGCAGCGCGTTCCACTGGGTGGCGCGTGGATCGGCATTGTCGGCGAAGCGGATCGCACGGATCTTCCCCGGCACGATGGTCAGCCGCAGCTCGCCGCTGGCGATATCCTGCGGCTGGGCCAGTATGCGTGTGGTGACGTAGCCGCGCGCGACGATGGCGTTTTGCAAGACCGACATCACGGCGTTGATCCCCTGCACGCCCAGGCAGCGCCCGCCGGGATTGGCTTCTGGCAGATCGAGCAGCCAGTCGAAGCGCGCGCTGCCGGGGCCATCCAGCACGACGCGATGCACCGCAAAGCAAGGTGATTCCTGGGCGGGGACGGCCTCAGCGGCCGCACCGGGTTGCGCCGGCAGGCGCACGTCGGGAGCGCGCTCCTGCTGGCGGCGCAGTTCGCGCTCGCGCTCTTGCTGGCGCTGGAACTGCTGCGTCGACAGATCGGCCTGCGCCCAGGCGCTGGACATCACGCCCGCCAGGCACAGACACAAAACGATGGGCAAAAAGCTGCCCCTCCCACGCAGGCGCACGTGCCTGCGCAGGCTCCCCTGAGGATCCTGGCTCATTGTTGTCTTGTTGTTGTGGTGAAACTGAAGTGGGTGCGGGTCGTCGTTTGACGGTCCCGCTGCCTGGCCACGACGGAATTTCCACACGGAAATTATGCCGGGCAGCAATTTTACCTAAAATTACAATCTCGTTGAACAGGAACGTAACAGGTTGCGTTCGATGGTTTGCGATATCGCCAACTTCGTTGCTCTGTCACACCCTGATGGGGAAGTTACACCAAAGAAATAAAAAGTCAATATATGTTAAATATAAAAGTAAACAGAGAATAAAAAACAATCAGCCGCGCAAAAGTATTAAATATAAAACTCAAAAATTTCTCAATTAGCAACTTCGGCGGATCTTGCGTGGCCAACGACAAGGCATTGTTGGTCACTGTGGCCGGATCAACTCACTGACCCCTTGCCGGTCCCGAACGCGCATCGGCAGCAACTCGCCGGCACTCGCGCACTCAACTACCGCGATAAGTGGAATAGGCCCACGGCGACACGACCAGCGGCACGTGGTAATTCTGGGACGCGTCGGCAATGCCGAAGGCAATCACCACCTCATCGACGAAACGCGGTTCCGGCAATTGCTCGCCCTGGGCGGCGAAGTAATCGCCCGCGGCAAACACCAGTTCGTACTTGCCCACCTGCAGCGCCTCACCGGCCAGCAGCGGTTCGTCGCAACGGCCATCGCTGTTGGTGACGGCCTGCTTGAGCAGGGTCTTGCCGCCCGGCCCGACGGCATACAAGGCCAGCTTCACGCCCGCCCCCGGCTTGCCCTTGGTGATGTCCAGCACGTGCGTGCTCAGTTTGCCCATGATGTCTTCCTTTCCCTGATGGTTGAATGATTGAATGGTTGGATCGTTGGATGCTTGGCTTGATGTCCAACCGCGATCATATACGGCCTCGCCAGACTGCCTATACGCGCCTGCTTATATCCGCCATCGTGGCAGTGGGTCACGCGGGCCACCTCCTTCAGCGTTTTCAGTCGCGCCGTCGCGGCCAATTCTCACGCTCTGCGACGGCCTGAATTCTCGCTCCATAAATCGAATTTTTAGCGGTCACAGCCATATATCGGCTACCTATACTCGCCCAGATCCGACATGGAGGTAACGATATCCGCCGCTACCCATCGATGCCGGATACCGCCCTCAATCTGTTCGCCAGCCAACCCTGTCGGCCCTTTCCGACCCTCGCGCAATCTGTGATGCGCGCTCATCGCCAGCCAAGAGATTCCTCAACCCTTTCTCTCGGAACCTGTCATGAGCTTCATCAAGAGTCGCAAACACGCGTCGCCGCCCCAAACCGCACGCATTCCTTCGCTGGCCGTTGCTGGCGCTCTACTGCTGCCCGTCCTGGGCGCACATGCCCAGACCTCCGGCAGCGGCTTGCCGCCCACCCGGGTCGATGCCGCCCGTGAATCAGCCTACAAAAGTGATTATTCGGCCTCACCCAAATACACCGAGCCGTTGGTGGATACGCCGCAGACGCTACAGATCCTGCGACGTCCGCTGATGGAGCAGCAGGCGGCCACGTCGCTGTCCGACGTGCTGCGCAATACCCCGGGCGTGGGCGCCTTCTTCCTCGGCGAGAATGGCAGCACCAGCACCGGCGACACCATCTACATGCGCGGCTTCGACGCCAGCGGGGTGATCTTCGTGGACAATGTGCGCGACCTGGGCGCGATCTCGCGTGACGTCTTCAATATCGAACAGGTGGAAGTGCTCAAGGGCCAGGCCGGCACCGACAATGGCCGGGGCTCGCCGACCGGTTCGATCAACCTGGTCACCAAGCAGCCCGAGCTGGTCGATGCGGTCAGTGTCTCAGCCACCTACGGCAGCTGGAACCAGAAGCGCGCAACGCTGGACTGGAACCGCATCCTGGACGCTGACCGCGGCCTGGCGCTACGGCTGAACCTGATGAAGCAGCACAGCGGCGTGCCAGGCCGGCACGTCGTCCATAACGCCCGCGACGGGTTCGCGCCCTCGCTGGCCTTCGGGCTGAACACCCCGACGCGTATCCTGTTCAACTACCTGCACATCCAGCAGGACAACGTCCCCGACGGCGGCGTGAGCACCATCGGCCTGCCGGGCTACTCGACGCCCGATCCAAACCGCGCCTATATCAGCAACGCGCCCAAGGTCAGCACCAGCAACTTCTACGGCCACGTCAAGGACTACAACCGGGTCAACACCGACATGACCACGCTGCGCGTGGAGCACGACTTCTCGCCCGACCTGAAACTGCAGAACACCTCCCGCTATGCGCGCACTGATCAAGACTATCGCCTCAGCTCCTTCGTTGCGATCGGGGTGAAGACGGACCGCTCCTCGATCAGCCTGTTCACACCCTCGCCCGAGGACCGCTCCACCTGGGAAGTGTCGCGCAACATCAACACCCGGCGCGACCAGAGCAACGAGATCCTGAGCAACCAGACCCATCTCACGGCCTCGTTCCAGAGCGGCGCCCTGCAGCACACGCTGGTGGGCGGACTGGAACTGACCCGCGAGCGGCAACATGCGCTCTCCTTCACCGGGGCCTCCAAACGCCCCCGGGCCAACCTCTACCAGCCCAATCCGGAATTCGACGACTCCAGCACCCTCCTCAGCGTGAACGGGCGCAACAAGGGCCAGACCGATACCGTCTCGCTCTATGCGCTGGACACCCTCAAGTTCAACGAGCGCTGGTCCCTCAGCCTGGGCCTGCGCGAAGACTTCTACCGCACCTCCTTTGAAGACACCAAGCCAAAGGCCGACGCCCCGCTGCACAAATCGGGCGGACTCTTCAATGCCAAGGTGGCCGTCGTCTTCAAACCCACCAGCAACAGCAGCCTCTACGCCCTGTACGCCAGCGCACAGCAGCCGCCCGGCGGCGCCAACTTCAACCTCAGCGCCAGCCGCAGCAACGCCTCGCATAACGACTACGCCCCGCAGAAGACCGACACCGGCGAGATCGGCACCAAGTGGGAACTGCTGGATCGCAAGCTCATCGCCACCGCCGCCCTCTACCGCACCGAGGTCAACAATGAGGTGGAACTGGATAGCCTGACCAACACCTACTTCCAGACCGGCAAGAAGATCACCCAGGGACTGGAACTGGGCGTGACCGGCGATCTCAGCCCGACGGTCTCGCTCACGGCCGGTTACAGCCACATGCAGAGCCAGGTCTCGCGCGGCGCCCTGGTGTCGGCCACGGGTGAGAATTTCCTGGCCTACGCCCCGCGTCGTTCCTTCACCTCCTGGGCCAGCTGGCGCTTGCCGCAGGGCTTCACCCTGGGTGGCGGGCTGCGCTACTCGGGCGGACTGCTGCGTGGCCGCGATACCAACGCGATCGGCACACCCAGGAACACTGGCTCTTATTGGGTGGCCGACGTCATGGCCAGCTATGTCATCCACCAGCATGCCGAGATCCAGCTGAACGTGAACAATCTCTTCAACAAAAGTTACGTCAGGTCGATCAACAAGAGCGGCTATCGCTACCTGCCCGGCGATGCGCGCAACATTTCCCTGACCGGCAATTTCCACTTCTGATTTGATCAGACTCAGACCCGTGCCACTGCCCTTCTCTAGAACGCATCTCATCAATAGGCCTGAGATGCGTTCTACCGTGGCGCCCAGGCCTGCGCTTCATGGCAAGACCACGCCGGCCCCTCCTCGCTGGAGGGGCTCGCTGGTGGAGCTTTAACATTCGCCACAGGACAATCCCATCATGATGCTGCACATCCCCGAGGTCCTCAGCGCCGAGCAGGTGCGCCACATCCGCGCCGAGCTGGCGCGCGCCGACTGGGTGGACGGCCGCGCCACCGTGGGCGACCAGGGCGCGCGCGTCAAGCGCAATCGCCAGTTGCCGGAACATTCGCCGCTAGGCTTCAAGCTGGGCGAAATCATCCTGGAAGCCTTGCGCAAGAATCCCTTGTTCTTCGCTGCGGCCCTCCCCAAGAAGACCATCCCGCCGCTCTTCAACAGCTACGAAGGAGGCGAACACTATGGTCTGCATGTGGACGGCTCGGTGCGCAAGCTGCCCAATGCTGTCGGCAGCATCCGCACCGACGTGTCATCCACGCTCTTCCTCTCCGATCCGGAGCAATACGATGGCGGCGAACTGGTGGTGGTCGATACCTATGGCACCCACGAGGTCAAGCTGCCGGCGGGCGACCTGATCGTCTATCCCTCCACCAGCCTGCACCGGGTCGAGCCGGTCACGCGCGGCGCGCGGGTGTGTTCCTTCTTCTGGACCCAGAGCATGGTGCGCGACGACTGGAAGCGCAGCATGCTCTTCGAACTGGACCGCAACATCTTCGGCCTGCGTGAAAAGATCGGCGATACCGAGGAAGTGCTGGGCCTGACGGGGCATTATCACAATCTGCTGCGGCAGTGGGCCGAGGTATGAAGGCGGTGCGGCGCTGGTGATACGACAGTCATCCGAGATGCCTGCAGCGAACAAGAGGTCACTTATTTCTTGCCTGATGAGATTGTTTCCATGTATAAATATTCCTGACCTTTACACATGTAGAGGGCGCGCATCAGGGAAGGCAGCGGGTGCGTGCCGCAAGTCAAGCCGTTGCCGCTTCATCAGCAATCTCAAGTCCCGATCAACAGGGACGCGCAAAGGAACCACTGCATGCAACCAATCATCAAGGGCGCTTTGGCACTCACGCTGGGCGTATCGGCACTGGCCGCAGCGCCGGCCATGGCCCAACAGGCCGCAGCCTTCACCGGCTTGAAGCTGGGTGGCAATCTTGCCTGGCGTCACACCAAGGTAGACCTGCAAGGTTTCCTGAACCAGTCAGTGACCGACAACGACACCGTCTTGCAGCTCGACCTGGCCTATGGTTTTGCCCTGGCCCCGGCCTGGACACTGGACCTGGGCCTGACCTATGACCTCAGCAAGACCGACGCCGGGACATTGCAATACGCAGATGGCAACCGCACCGGCCGGTTGCAGATCAAGACCAAGAATCACTACTCGGTCTATCTGGCCCCCGGCTATGTCTTGCACAAAGACTGGCAGGTCTACGGCAAGCTGGCCTACCACCACCTGGAAGGCGAATACAACGACTCCCTGTCACCGTCCGGCAGCACCAAGCATGGCGGTTTCGGTTATGGCGTGGGCGTGAACTATGCATTCTCGCGCAATGTGCTCCTGGGAGTAGAAGTGCAGCAGGTGCGCTACAGCCGCGAGATGGGCTTTGCCTCATCGGGCAAGCCGCAGACCACTGATCTGGCGTTCAGGGCCGCCTATCGCTTCTGATGTCAGCGTTCGGTATCGAGCAAAACGAAGCGCCATCCGCATGAGCCGGATGGCGTTTTTCATTCCACACTGCGAAACCGATGGCACGCACGGATGGACGTGGCGTCGCTCAGACATGCTCAGCAAGGTATATTTGACATATCGATACTGATATACAAAAATGCCTTCCCGCAGGCCAGCCAGAGTGAACGAAAAACCGTCACCTGCCCATCGCCCGCACAAGACCCCGGAGACATCTCCATGTCCAGGCTGCCCGACCATCTCGACATCCACCTCATCCGCATCCTCTATCTCCTGCTGTGCGAGAAGAATGTGTCGCGCGTGGCCCTGAAGCTGAACCAGCCGCAACCCTCGATCTCGGCCTCGCTGCGCAAGTTGCGCGAGTTGACCGGCGATCCACTGCTGGTGCGCGGCGCACGCGGCATGGTGCCGACCCAGCATGGTGAGAGCCTGTTGAAGCCGGCCAAGCGCATCCTCGACGAGACCGAGCGCCTGTTCATTCCCAAGACCGAATTCGTGCCGCAGGAAGAAGAGCGCACCTTCCACATCGCCGCGCCCGACTACATGAACACGCCCTTCTTCACCGAGGTGATCGCCCGCCTGCGGCGCGAATCGCCGCGCAGCCGCATCGTCATCCATGCGCTCGGGCCGGATACCGACTATGTGCGCTTGCTCTCGGACGGCGAACTGGACCTGGTCATCGCCAACTGGGACGCCCCGCCCGCGCATCTGCATCTCTCCAAGCTGTTCGACGACCCCATCGTCTGCCTGATGCGGGCCGACTGCGCCTACGCCAGGCGCACCGCGCGGGATGCCATGAGCGTGGAAGACTATCTGAGCCTGCCTCATGCCGCGCCCTCGCAGATCCTGCCGGGCTACCACGGCAGCATCGACAGCTTCCTGGAAAAGCAGAACCTGCGCCGCAATGTCGTGGTGGAGTCCGCCCACTTCCGCATGCTGCCCTACATGGTGGCGCAGACCGACCTGGTGCTCACGGCCGGACAGCAGTTCGCCAGTTTCTATGAAAAGCTGCTGTCGCTGAAAAGCTATACCGTCCCGATCAAGTTTCCGCCGCTGCGCTTCTACCAGCTCTGGCATGAGCGCAGCCACCAGGCCACCGAGCATAAATGGCTGCGCGCCCAGGTCGGCGCGGCGGCCAAGCTGCTGGCCCAGCCCCGCCGCTGACTGCGGACCTGGCCGCAGCACCACCGTGATATGCCCAGCCCCATAACCGCCAGAAGAAAGCGCTGATGCCATCCCGGCCAAGATGTTTTAAAGTCTCATCTGCGTCGCAGCGCCCACCGGGCGGGCCTGGGCGCAGCGTCCAAGAGGACAATGACAAGCAACAATCGGCAGCGACAATCCGCAACGGCAGATGAGCCGCGCCGTTTCCGGCAGCACCAACCACGAACCAGCGAGGGAGCCGGCGATACGCCGGTCGGCAAGCACATGACGATCACACTGCAAGACCTGAACCAGGCCAGCGCCGCTAACTTCACCGCCGCCCTGCACGGCATCTATGAGCACTCACCCTGGATCGCCGAGCGCGCCGCCCAGCAGCGCCCCTTCAACACCATCACGGCGCTCAAGCTGGCCCTGCAGAACGTGGTCACGCAGGCCAGCCGTGACGAACAGCTGGGACTGATCCGCGCCCACCCCGAACTGGCCGGCCGCGCCGCCATCGCCGGCGAACTGACTGCCGAGTCCACCGGAGAGCAAGCCAAGGCCGGCCTGCACCTGTGCAGCCCGGAAGAGTTTGCCCGGCTGCAACAGCTCAATGCCGACTACAACGCCAGGTTTGGCTTCCCCTTCATCCTGGCTGTCAAAGGCCCGACCGGCGCGGGCCTGACGCGCCAACAGATCATCGCCACCTTCACCCGCCGCCTGCGCAACCAGGTGGCAGACGAACTGCGCGAATCGCTGCGCCAGATTGGCCGCATCGCCGAGATCCGCCTCAACGAACTGCTGGGCCATCAGCCCACGCTGGGCGCGACCGTGATGCAATGGGCCGAAGAGATCGGCGCCCTGTCTGAAGAAGAAGGGGCGCTGACCTGCACCTACCTGACCGAGACGCACCAGCGCACCGCCGCCCAGATCGCGCAATGGATGCGCGAGGCCGGCATGCAGGTCCACATCGATGCGGTGGGCAACGTGGTGGGCCGCTATCTGTCCCCGCATCCGCAGGCCAAGACCCTGTTTACCGGCTCCCACTACGACACCGTGCGCAACGGCGGCAAGTACGATGGCCGCGAAGGCATCCTGTTGGCGATCGCCGTGGTCAAGTATCTGCATGAACGTGGCGAGACCCTGCCCTTCCATCTTGAAGTGATCGGTTTCTCGGAAGAAGAAGGCGTGCGTTTCAAGAGCACCTTCCTGGGCAGCAACGCCATCACCGGTCATTTCGATATGGCGCTGCTCGACCTGCAGGACAAGGACGGCATCACCATGCGCGAGCTCATCATCCAGGCGGGTCACGACGTGGCCGCCATCCCGCAGATCGCACGCGACCCGGCTGACATCCTGGCTTATGTGGAAGTGCATATCGAACAAGGTCCGGTGCTGCTCAAGCGCGATTTGCCGGTGGGCATCGTCACCTCCATTGCCGGCAGCTCGCGCTATCTGGTGGATCTCAAAGGCGTGGCCAGCCATGCCGGCACGACACCGATGGACATGCGCAAGGACGCCGCAGCAGCGGCGGCGGAGATCATCCTGTATGTGGAACAGCGCTGCTCGCAGGACCAGCATGCCGCACTGGTGGGCACGGTCGGCCAGTTGCAGGTACCGCGCGGTTCCACCAACGTGATCCCTGGCGCATGCCAGCTCTCGCTGGACATTCGCGCCGCCATCGACGAGGTCCGCCTGGCCGCCGTCAAGGACATCCTGGCGAAGATAGAAGAGATTTGTACACGCCGCAGCATCGACCTCAAGCTGGAAGAAACCCTGAGCGCCCCGGCCGCCCCGTGCGCGCCGTGGTTGATGGCGCAATTGAGCGCCGCCACGCAACGCGCAGGCGTACCGCCGTTCGAACTGGCCTCCGGTGCCGGGCATGACGCCATGGCCATGATCAAGCTGACGGACGTATGCATGCTGTTTACCCGCTGCGGCAATGGCGGCATCAGCCATAATCCGCTGGAGACGATGACAGCGGACGACGCCGAGGTATCGGGGCTGATCCTGTTGGACTTCCTGCGCAGCTTCAAGGAAAAAAGCTAATTATTTATATCATTTACAGGTAGCTTCATCTTCGATACGCAGCTGGCCTCCGGCATCGTCAGGCCATGCTGCAACGCGTGGGTTTCGGCCCCGACGCGATGGCCGTGCGCCAGGCACTGAACGCCGCTACCCTGGGCCGCGCCCGGGTCTTGGACTGCGATGACACCAGTTGCTAAGCGACGCAGCGGAAGTGCCACGCAATACACAATCACATGCGGTAATATGCGCGACGGATGGCGAGCGGCGTCATGTTCGCCACGCTTGGCTATAAAAAATCAATCAGGGGAAATAATGAAAGTTCGAACTGCTATCACCAGCGGCATCCGTGCGTGCGCGCCGGTTGCCATCGCATTGGCGCTGACGGCCTGTGCCACACGCACACCCTTGCTGCCCGCCGACTATGCCGGACCGACCGCTGTCCTCAAGGACTCGGCCGCGATGTTCAGCATGAGCAAGGCTGACATGTACTATGCATCCAGCATCAATGGCGTCGAAGTTGACAACGTCCGCTTCGCCACCCGAAGCGCGAGCGAGGGACGCGGTCCGCTGATGCTGCTGCAGAAGGTGGAGCGCCGTATTCCAGCAACGCCGGTCAAGGTGCAGCTTGTGGCGAGGACGGTCTATGCCATGCCCATCATGGCCATGACAAGCGCAGTTTACCAAGTCAAGGGCGAGGTCGATTTCACTCCCGAGCCGGGCAAGAACTACGTCGTGCGTGGCAAGCTGGGGCCAGCCTACAGCGCCGTGTGGATCGAAGAAGAGGCGAGCAGCGCCCTGGTAGGCAGCAAGATCGAAGTCAACGGGTCTGGTGAACTGGGATTCTTCGATAAATGAAGACCGCGCCGCGGACTTGCTGCGCCAGCCACCAGCACCTGTGAAAGATGTCCTTATGCTGTGCGCCAGCAAGTGCGTGCCGCTCAAGGATGACGATGTCTGTTGCTATCGGTGCTGCCGAGCCCGCAGCGCGGCGCACCTTCGATACGCGGCATAGCCGCTACTCAGTCCGAACGGACTGTAGATGATCAGGAAAGATAAAGGCCGGCGACAGACTGATCGAAGAAAAATCCGATGCCGCAGGCGAGCCAAGACAAAGCCGAAGGCGAGTCGGAGAAGTGCGAGGCCGAAGGCGAGCCCGTCTGGCCTGTCCCCTTAGAGCCAGCCGCCGCAGTGGCGCAAAAAGTGGATCAGAAAAATAGTCGGAGCGAAGCGACTCTATTTTTCCCACTTTTTGTGCCACTGCGGCGGGGACCCTCCGAAGGAGGGCTGGATCTTAGGGGTCGCCTTCTTTTGCTTACTTTTCTTGGCGAGACAAGAAAAGTGAGCGGCTGCCGGGCCGCCCCCGGCGCGTCCTCCCGACCGGAGAAAGATAGGCATTAAGCTAGAGCGCAGGAAAGCATCCCGTGCAGACTCAATAAAAATGCTCAATAGCAACAAAACAGCCAACAAAAGCTTTCCCCCCGCAAAACTGGCAAAATCTTGCCCTTGCAAAAGAATCCCCCAGCACCACAGCCAATTTCCAGCGCACAATCCAGTTATAACCCCCGGTTAATAACGGCTATTCCCCAGCCCTTACATCCCCCACATGAAATTGAACGACATTACCAACGCTGCCAACAAAACGCCGACAGCAACGCCATTGCATTGCCTGCCCGCACAGCCCCGCCTGTGCACACCGCAGCCCAGTTTCCCGGCGCATAAAAACGAGACACACGGAGACCAGTCAAAATGAACGCCCTCAACAGATTCTTCCGACTGGAAGAAAACGGCACCACCATCCGCACCGAACTGCTGGCCGGCCTGACCACCTTCCTGACGATGGCCTACATCATCTTCGTCAACCCCTCCATCCTCGGTGACGCCGGCATGCCCAAGGACGCCGTCTTCGTCGCCACCTGCATTGCCGCCGCCGTCGGCACCCTGATCATGGGCCTGTACGCCAACTACCCCATCGGCCTGGCGCCCGGCATGGGCTTGAACGCCTACTTCGCCTATGCCGTGGTCAAGGGCATGGGCTTCCCCTGGCAGGCCGCGCTGGGCGCGGTGCTGATCTCGGGCTGCCTGTTCCTGCTGGTGAGCGTGCTGCGGGTGCGCGAGCTCATCATCAGCAGCATCCCGCGCTCGCTGCGCACGGCTATTCCCGCCGGCATCGGCCTGTTCCTGGGGATCATATCGCTCAAGAGCGCCGGCATCATCGCCGCCAATCCCGCCACCTTCGTCACCCTGGGCGACCTGCACCAGCCGCCGGCGGTGATGGCCATCATCGGCTTCCTGGTGATCGTGGCGCTGGACCGCTTGAAGGTGCGCGGCGCGCTGCTCATCGGCATCCTGCTGGTGACGGTGCTGTCCTTCGTCTTTGGCGGCAACCACTTCTCCGGCATCTTCGCCGCCCCGCCCTCGATCGCCCCGACCCTGCTGCAACTGGATATCAAGGGCGCGCTGTCCATGGGCCTGCTCAATGTGGTGCTGGTGTTCTTCCTGGTCGAACTGTTCGACGCCACCGGCACCCTGATGGGTGTAGCCACCCGCGCCGGGCTGATGAAGGAAGGCAAGATGGAGCGCCTGAACAAGGCCCTCATGGCCGATAGCACCGCCATCGTCGCCGGCTCCCTGCTGGGCACCTCCTCCACCACGGCCTATATCGAAAGCGCCGCCGGCGTGCAGGCAGGCGGTCGCACCGGCCTGACGGCAGTGGCCATTGCCGTGCTGTTCCTGCTGTGCCTGTTCATTGCGCCGCTGGCCGGCGTGGTACCGGCCTATGCAACCGCACCGGCGCTGTTCTTCGTGGCCTGCCTGATGCTGCGCGAGCTGGTGCATATCGACTGGGAAGACACCACCGAGTGTGTACCGGCCGTGATCACGGCGCTGGTGATGCCCTTCACCTATTCCATTGCCAACGGCCTGGCGCTGGGCTTCATCAGCTATGCCGCGCTCAAGCTCCTGACCGGACGCGCCAGGGACGTGTCGGTGGTAATCTGGGTCATCGCCGCGATCTTCCTGTTCAAGCTGATCTATCTGGGCGAGTAAGACGCCCTACCGTCGGGGCGGCCCTGGGCTCAGCAACGGGCCGGCCCGTCGGGATTGTGAAAAGAGAAAACACCACCATCGTCTGCAACAATCCTGTGCGGACAATCCGTTTCCTCTTTTGACAACCCCGGCACGTTTCTTGAATGCCATCTGGCCACGGGAGACACCACAGGCAAGCCCGCTGCAGACGCACGGCCTGCCTGAAAGCAGATCCAATAATAAGAAGCACGCCCCACGATACGCCCTGGAGCGCGCCATAAAGCAGTCTGTTTTGTAGACAATTCACCAGAGTAAAGCCATGTCAGAAACGCATCGCCCCATCCAGTTCTACTTCCGCGGCCAGACCCATAGCGTGGCCGGGCACTCTCCTACTCGCACCGTTCTGCAGCATCTGCGCGAAGACCTGCATTGCACCGGCACCAAAGAAGGTTGCGCCGAGGGGGATTGCGGCGCTTGCACGGTGGTAGTGGGCGAACTGCAGGGCGAGCAGCTGGCGCTCAAGACCGTGAACGCCTGCATCCAGTTCCTGCCCACGCTGGACGGGCGCGCGCTCTTCACCGTGGAAGACCTCAAGCAGGCCGATGGCGGTCTGCATCCGGTGCAGCAGGCCATGGTGGAATGCCATGGCTCGCAATGCGGCTTCTGCACGCCGGGCTTCGTGATGTCGCTGTGGGGCCTGTATCTGCGGCACGAGCAGGACGGCGTGACGCCCAGCAAGCGCGAAATCGACGACGCCCTTTCCGGCAATCTCTGCCGTTGCACCGGCTATCGTCCCATCATCGATGCGGCGCGCCGCATGGGCGAATTGCCCAAGGTGGAGTTCGACCGCGAAGCCATCAAGGCGGCGCTGCGCAGCATCGATCAGCAGCAGCCGCTGGCGCTCACGCATGCCGGCCAGACCTTCCACGCGCCGCGCACGCTGGCGCAACTGGCGCAGCTGCGCGCGGACCTGCCGCAGGCGCGTATCCTGGCGGGCTCCACCGATGTGGGCCTGTGGGTGACCAAGCAGATGCGCGAGCTGGGCGATCTCCTCTACATTGGCCGTGTGGAAGAACTGCGCGCCATGCAGGTGCAGGACGAGATGCTGGAGATCGGCGCGGGCGTCTGCCTGGAAGAGGCCTATGCCGAGGCTGCCCGTCACTATCCGGAAGAACTGTCGGAACTGTGGCAGCGCTTCGCCTCGCTGCCGGTGCGCAATGCCGGTACCCTGGGCGGCAACCTCGCCAATGGCTCGCCCATCGGCGACTCCATGCCCTGGCTGATCGCGCTGGGCGCGCAGATCGTGCTCTACAGTGTGCGCGGCCAGCGCGTCATGCCGCTGGAGGATTTCTATCTGGCCTACCAGAAGTCGGCCCTGCAGGCGGATGAAGTGGTGCAGGCGGTGCGCATCCCGCTGCCACGCAAGGAGGTGCGTTTCCGGGTCTACAAGCTCTCCAAACGTTTCGACCAGGATATCTCGGCGGTCTGCGCCGCCTTCGCCTTGCAGATGCAGGGCGATACCATCGTCCAGGCACGCATCGCCTATGGCGGCATGGCGGCCACGCCCAAGCGCGCCGCCCAGGCCGAGGCCGTGCTGCAGGGCGGCCCCTGGAGCGAAGCCCAGGCACAGGCGGCCATGGCCGCACTGGCGCAGGATTACGCGCCCCTGTCGGATATGCGCGCCAGCGCCGCCTATCGTCTGCGCACGGCGCAGAACCTGCTCTATCGCTACTGGCTGGAAACCCGCAGCGACGCGCCGCTGGCGCGCCAGGAGGTACGGGCCTTCGCCGTTGACGCGGCATGAAGCATGCACATCAAGCGCCGCCCCAGAATCCGCAGGAGAACGCCATGAACCAACATACCGAAGCCTTCCTCGCCCCGCTGGCCCAGCCGAGCCGTGACTGGGCCGCCGTGGGCAAGCCGCATCCGCACGAATCGGCGCGGCTGCACGTCACCGGCGAGGCCGTCTATACGGACGACATCCCCGAACTGCGCGGCACCCTGCATGCCGCGCTGGGCCTGTCGCAGAAAGCCCATGCCCGCTTGCGCGCCATCGACCTGGAAAAAGTGAAGGCCGCGCCGGGCGTGAAGGCCGTCTTTATCGCCGCCGATATCCCCGGCGACAATGAATGCGGCGCGATCATCCATGATGACCCGGTGCTGGCCGACGGCCTGGTGCAATACGTGGGCCAGCCCCTGTTCATCGTGGTGGCCGACAGCCATGAACTGGCCCGCCGCGCTGCGCGCCTGGCGGTGATCGACTACGAAGAACTGCCCCCCATCCTTACCCCGCGCCAGGCCCATGCAGCGCAGTCCTATGTGCTGCCGCCCATGCACCTGTCACGCGGCGAACCGGCCATTGCACTGGCGCTGGCGCCGCACAGGCTGCGCGGGCAGTTCGATGTGGGCGGCCAGGAGCAGTTCTATCTGGAAGGCCAGATTTCTTATGCCATCCCCAAGGAGGGACGCGGCATGCATGTGTATTGCTCCACGCAGCATCCCAGCGAGATGCAGCACCACGTGGCCACCGTGCTGGGCCTGGCCTCGCACGATGTGCTGGTGGAATGCCGGCGCATGGGCGGCGGCTTCGGCGGCAAGGAATCGCAATCGGCGCTGTGGGCCTGCGCGGCGGCGGTGGCGGCGGCGCGGTTGCAGCGTCCGGTCAAGCTTCGCGCCGATCGCGACGATGACATGATGGTCACCGGCAAGCGCCATTGCTTCGCCTATGACTACGAGATCGGCTATGACGACAATGGCCGCATCGTGGCCGCGAAGATCGAGATGATTTCGCGGGCGGGATTTTCCGCCGACCTCTCCGGCCCGGTGGCCACGCGGGCGGTCTGCCATTTCGACAATGCCTACTACCTCTCCGACGTGGACATCCAGGCCATGTGCGGCAAGACCAACACCCAGTCCAACACCGCCTTCCGCGGCTTTGGCGGACCGCAGGGGGCGCTGGCCATCGAATACATCATCGACGATATCGCCCGCCATCTCGGACGCGATCCGCTGGAGATCCGCCGCAACAACTTCTACGGCCCCAGCGACGAGGAAGGACCGCAAGCCCGCAACGTCACCCACTACGGCCAGAAGGTCGAGGACAACATCATCCCTGCACTGGTGGACCAGCTCGAACGCAGCAGCCGCTACCAGGAGCGCCGCCAGGCCGTGGCCGCATTCAATGCCGGCAGCACGGTGCTCAAGAAAGGCCTGGCGCTCACGCCGGTGAAGTTCGGCATTTCCTTCAACGTGCCGCACCTGAACCAGGCCGGTGCGCTGGTGCATGTCTATACCGACGGCTCGGTGCTGGTCAATCACGGCGGCACCGAGATGGGACAAGGGCTCAATACCAAGGTGGCGCAAGTGGTGGCGCACACCCTGGGCGTGCCGCTGGAAAGGGTGCGCTGCAGCGCCACCGACACCAGCAAGGTCGCCAACACCTCCGCCACCGCCGCCTCCACCGGCAGCGATCTGAACGGCAAGGCGGCACAGGATGCGGCCTTGCAGATCCGCACCCGGCTGGCGCAGGTCGCCGCCACACTGTTGGGCGTGGAGCCGGCGGCGGTCCACTTTGCCGACGGACGGGTGATGGCTGGCGCACAGTCGATGGCGTTTACAGAAGTAGTGATGAAGGCCTATCTGCAACGGGTGCAGCTCTGGTCCGACGGCTTCTATTCCACCCCCAAGGTACATTGGGACGCCAAGCGCATGCACGGCCATCCCTTCTTCTACTTCGCCTATGCGGCGGCGGTGTCGGAAGTGGTGATCGACACCCTGACCGGCGAATGGAAGCTGTTGCAGGCCGACCTGCTCTACGACGCCGGCCAGAGCCTGAACCCGGCGCTGGACATCGGCCAGGTCGAAGGCGGCTTCATCCAGGGCATGGGCTGGCTGACCACTGAAGAACTGTGGTGGAACAAGGACGGCAAGCTGATGACGCACGCCCCCTCCACCTACAAGATCCCGGCCATCTCCGATTGCCCGGCCCGGCTGCGCACCGAGCTGTACCAGAACAGCAATGTGGCCGACACCGTCCACCGTTCCAAGGCAGTGGGCGAGCCGCCGCTGCTGTTGCCGTTCTCGGTGTTCCTGGCCATCCGCGACGCGGTCTCGGCAGTGGGCGGCCATCGTGTCAATCCGCCGCTGCGCGCACCGGCCACCAGCGAGGCCATCCTGGATGCCGTCGATGCGGTGCGGGCCGCCACGGCCTCGCGCTGATCCGGTCTACGGAGAACGATCATGAGGATATGGCTAACCGCCCTGCGCCGGATGCAGCTCAACGCCACGCCGGCAGTGCTGGTGACGGTGGCGCAGATACAGGGTTCAACGCCACGTGCGCCGGGTGCGCGCATGCTCTATACCGCCGATACCCAGTTCGACACTATCGGCGGCGGCCATCTGGAATGGCGTGCTGCGCAGATTGCCCGCGCCATGCTGCAGGCCCCGGTCAGCCAGCTGGAGGGGCAGCGCCGGCTGGAGCGTATCGCACTCGGTCCCAGTCTGGGGCAATGCTGTGGCGGCGTGGTGTTTCTCTGCTTCGAACACATCACTACCGATGATCAGGCGATGCACACCTGGCAGGCGCTGGAGCAGTCCTGGTCCAGCGGAACCGACCTCTGGCGCGCCCTGCCCCTGGATCATGCTGGCGCGCAGTTGCTGATCGAAGGGAACGCTGAAGACCTGCCACCCGATGCGCACGCGCATGGCCTGCCGCCGGACACCCTGGCGCAACGGCGGCAGACCTGCCTGCTGCGCGATGCACAAGGCCGACGCTGGCTGCTGGACTGGTGCCACGCCTCCCGGCCCCAGGTGGTGCTGTTCGGCGCCGGCCATGTCGGCCAGGCCATCGTGACGGTCTTGTCCACGCTGCCCTGCCGCGTGCTGTGGGTCGATGCGCGGGAAGAGATGTTCCCGCCCGGACTGCCGCCGCAGATCCGCACCGAGGCCACCGATGTGCCCAATGCGGCGGTCGACATGGCCGATCCCGGCGCGTATTTTCTGGTGATGACCCACAGTCATGCGCTGGACCAGCAATTGAGCGAACGCATCCTCAAGCGCCAGGACGTGGCATGGTTCGGACTGATCGGCTCGCTCACCAAGCGTCGCCAGTTCGAGCACAGGCTGGCCGAGCGCGGCTTCAGCGCCGCCCAGCTGGAGCGCATCACCTGCCCCATCGGCATCGACGGCATCGATGGCAAGGAGCCGACCAGCATTGCCATCGCCGTGGTGGCGCAACTGCTGCAACTATGGGAAAAGCGCCAGGCTGCACCCGAGCCGCAACCCTCACCATCGGCCCTGGCCACACACGCTCTGGACGGCAGAGGCTGAAGGAACACCCTGCCGTCACCCTCGGAAACCCACGTCCTGACAACGACAGACGCGTTTCCACTGCGATTCTCCCCTTCCCCCGGAAAGCGCCGCCCGCCGTGCGCCTTCCAGTATGATGACCACTGAATGGACGGCCTGCGCGCCTGCGCCCGTCCGCCTTGAGGAACCGCCATGAGCACAACCCTGCACGCCTACCGCGCCAGCCTGCTGTACTTCACCAACGACCCTGCCTTCGACGAGCACGCCACCCGCTGGCATAGCGATGGCCTGCTGCTGGTGCAGGACGGCAAGATCCGCGCCGCGGGCGACTATGACGAGCTGTCGGCAAACCTGCCGCCTGACGCCATCATCGAAGACCTGCGTGGCAAGATCCTCTGCCCCGGCTTCATCGACACCCACGTCCACTATCCGCAGACCGACATCATCGGCTCGCCCGCTCCCGGCCTCCTGCCCTGGCTGGAGAACTACACCTTCCCCGCAGAACGCCGCTTCCAGCAGCCTGAGCATGCCGCCGAGGTGGCCGACTTCTTCCTGGCCGAACTGCTACGCAATGGCACCACCAGCGCAGCGGTGTATTGCACCGTACACCCGCAATCGGTGGACGCCTTCTTCGCGGCCAGCCATGCCCGCAACCTGCGCATGGTGGCCGGCAAATGCCTGATGGATCGCAACGCCCCTGACTTCCTGCGCGACACGGCCGAATCGGGCGTGCGCGAGAGCGAAGCGCTGATCGGCCGCTGGCACAACAAGGGTCGTCAGCACTATGCGATCACGGTGCGATTCGCCCCCACCTCCACGCATGAACAGATGAAGCTGGCTGGTGAATTGGCCGCGCAGTATCCGGATACCTATATCCAGACCCATGTGGCCGAGAATACCGATGAAGTGAAGTGGGTCAAGGAGCTGTATCCGGAGGCGCGCAGCTACCTGGATGTCTACGACGGCTACGGCCTCATGCGCCAGCGGGCGCTGTATGCCCACTGCATCTGGCTGGACGACCAGGACCGCGCCCGCATGGCCGCCACGCAATCGGCGGCCACGCTGTGCCCGACCTCCAATCTGTTCCTGGGCAGCGGCCTGTTCGACTTCGCCCGCGCCGATGCGGCGCGCCTGCCCTTGTCATTGGCCACTGACGTGGGCGGCGGCACCAGCTTCTCGATGCTGCAGACCATGAACGAGCTGTACAAGGTGGCGCGCATGGGCGGCACCTACCTGCCGGCCCAGCGCATGTTCTACCTGGCCACGCTGGGCGGCGCCCGCGCCCTGCAGCTGGAAGGCACCATCGGCAGCTTCACGCCCGGCTGCGACGCCGACTTCATCGTCCTCGATCCCCAGGCCACGCCCTTGCTGGCGCGTCGTAGCGCCACCACCGAGAGCCTGGAAGAACAACTCTTCGCGCTGGCCTTCCGATCTGATGACCGGGCTGTTGCGGCGACCTATTCGGCGGGGGTGCGGGTGCATCAGCGCTGATCGATTACACCCACGCGGCGGCATTACGTTTCTGAGCCGCTCAACGCGGCTGGTACAGATACAGGAAAGCCTCCACCGCCCGCTGTGCCGAGGCGTCCAGCTGGTCCTCGGCGATGCCGGTGACCACGTTGAGCATGCGCACTTCCATCCATTCGGCCTCGATCAGGCCGCGATACTGCATGGCGGCCAGCCAGGGATCGGCGCGGTGCAGCTTGCCCTCGTCCATCTTGGCCTTGAGGAATTCGGCAATGCGCATCCAGCCGCGCTTGGGGCCGCGCTCGTAGAGCAACGGGCCAAGATTGGACTTGCCGGCATAGTAGATTCCGAGCCGCTTGACTGCGACGATCTCCGGCCGGAACACCACCCGCAAATAATGTCGCGCCAGACGCAATAAACCGCCCTTCACATCGTCTTCATTGCGCAGGGCCATGAACAGTTCTTCAAACTGGCACCCCACCTGCTTGATCATCACCTCCACGAAGATCTCTTCCTTGGAGTTGAAATAGTTGTACAGCGTGGCCTTGGAGCCGCCGATGCGGGCTGATATCTCCGCCATGGAAGCCGCTTCGAAACCGATTTCGTTGAACACCTCAGCGGCGATGTCGATCATCGCTTGCCGGCGTTCTTCACTCTTCTTGCGCATGAATTTTCCTGTGATGCGGGCCGCACGAGCGGCCGGTTACAGATTATAGGCGGAGTTACCACCCAAAGCCGCCAGATTCACCTCAAATGCAGGCAAAAAACCTGTGTTGGCGCTTTGCCGCATAAAGACGAGCAATTTCTCGCAACTGCCTTGACTATTCATAAAACCAAATACTATACTGAACTGTACGGTTATGAAAGACGGCGATTCTGCTTTATTAGTTCACCTCACACTCCACCATCATGAATAACAATTCATCAACCCTGGACCTGCCGATACTGCCGCCCCAGCGCCCCGGCCGCGCCTGGCCGCGCGCGGTGTCGGTCTCGGCAGCCGTGCTGGCCGCCACGCTCATGGCTGGCTGCGCCTCCTTCACCGACCTCGGCGAGCGCGCCCAGCCCAAGCCGATCGACCAGTACCAGAGCCAGCAAAGCCTGGCCGCCAGCGCCGTGCAGGTCGCCTGGCCGAGCGACCAATGGTGGCGGGTCTATGGTGATGCCCAGTTGAACGCCCTCATCGATGAAGCCCTGCAAAGCGCGCCCTCCATGGCGGTAGCCAAGGCGCGTCTGATGAAGGCTGAGGGTGCGGCCCAGCAGCAAGGCGCGGCGCTCTATCCGCAAGTGAGCGCCAACGCCTCGCTGGACCGGATGAAGCAGTCCTATAACAATGGCACGCCGCCTGCCTTCGTCCCCAAGGACTACAACAATGCCACCCGCGCCACCCTGGACTTCAGCTACGAAATCGACTTCTGGGGCAAGAACCGCGCGGCGCTGGCCGCTGCCACTTCGGAACTGGAAGCCAGCCGCGCCGACGCTGCCCAGGCCCGCATCACGCTGGCCACCTCGATCGCCTCGGCCTATGCCGACCTGGCCCAGCTCTACGCCCAGCGCGATACAAATGAAGCCGCCCTCAAGGTGCGGGTGGAAAGCCTGGACCTGTTCAACCAGCGCTTCACCAACGGTCTGGAAACGCGCGGTTCGGTCAAGCAGATGGAAGCGCGCCGCGCCATCGCCCAGGCCGACCTGAAAGCCACCGAGGAATCCATCGGCCTGCAACGCAACAAGCTGGCCGCCCTGCTGGGCGCAGGCCCGGATCGTGGTCTGCAGCTGACGCGCCCGCAGATCGACCTGTCCCGCCCCTTCGCCCTGCCGGCGCAATTGCCGGTGGAACTGCTGGGCCGCCGCCCCGACATCGTCGCCGCGCGCCTGCGCGCCGAGGCGGCCGGCAAGCAGATCAAGGTGGCGCGCGCGGCCTTCTATCCCAACGTCAACCTGACGGCCTATTTCGGCTTCCAGTCGCTGGGCATCGACATGCTCACCCGTGCTGGCTCCGATATCGGCAGCATCGGCCCGGCCATCTCGCTGCCGATCTTCAATGGCGGTCGTCTGCGTGGGCAGTTCCGCTCGGCCAGCGCCAGCTATGACGAGGCCGTGGCCAACTATGACCAGGCCGTCACCCAGGCGCTGCAGGACGTGGCCGATGTCGGCGTAAGCGAAAAGGCCTTGACCGGGCGCCTGGCCGATGTGCAAGCCGCAGCGGACGCCGCCGAAGAGGCCTATCGCATCGTCAGCAACCGCTACAACGGCGGCCTGGCCACCTACCTCGATGTACTCAATGCGCAGGACACGCTCATCAGCAACCTGCGCCAGCTTTCCGATCTGCGCTCGCGCATGTTCACCCTGGATGTGGCGCTGGTGCGCGCCCTGGGTGGCGGCTACCGCGCCGCCGACGACAGCAGCAGCCAGAACAGCGCCAACGCGCCCCTCCACGACACGCAAGCAAAAGGTTGACCATCATGTCCCACAGCGATTCCCAAGCCGCCCACACCCTGGCCGAAGAGGCCAAGCAACGCAATGAAGCCGCCAGCGCCGCTGCGGCTGCGCAAAAGCGCAAGAAGCTCTTTTCCATCTTTGGTGGTGTGGTCGCCATTGCCGCCATCGGCTATGGCGCCTACTGGTACCTGATCGGCTCGCGCTACGTGGAGACCGACAATGCCTACACCGCCACCGAGATCGCCACCGTCACCCCTGCCATCAATGGCATCGTGGCCGCCGTCGATGTGGTCGATACCCAGGCCGTCAAGAAGGGCGACGTGCTGGTGCGCATCGACGACGCCGATGCCCGCCTGGCGGTGGACCAGGCCGCTGCCGACCTGGATCGCACCGAACGCAAGGTCAAGAGCTTCTTCGCCAACGATGCCGGACTGGCAGCCCAGGTGCTGGCGCGCGAAGCCGAGCAGAAGCGCGCGGGCGCCCAGTTGCTGTCGGCCCAGGCCGACCTCAAGCGCGCCGAGATCGATCTGCAGCGCCGCGAAGCGCTGGCCAAGTCGGGCTCGGTCTCCGGCGAAGAACTGAGCAACGCCCGCACCGCGCTGTTGACGGCCCAGGCCAACCTGAAGGCGGCCGAAGCGGCAGAAGTGCAATCGCGCGCCAACATCAAGGCCACCCAGGGGGCGCAGAAGGCCAGCACCGTGCTGACCGCCAACACCACCGTGGAGGACAACCCGGAAGTGGTACTGGCCCGCGCCAAGCTGGAACAGGCCAAGCTGGACCTGGAACGCACGGTGCTGCGCGCCCCGGTCGATGGCGTCATCGCCCGCCGCCAGGTGCAGGTCGGCCAGCGCGTGCAGAGCGGTGCCACCCTGCTGTCGGTAGTGCCGCTGCAGCAGATGCACGTGGACGCCAATTTCAAGGAAGGCCAACTGACCAAGGTGCGCATCGGCCAGCCGGTGACCATGAAGGCAGACCTCTATGGCGGTTCGGTGCAATACCACGGCGTGGTGACCGGTCTGTCCGGCGGCACCGGGTCGGCCTTTGCAGTGATCCCGGCGCAGAACGCCACCGGCAATTGGATCAAGGTGGTGCAGCGCCTGCCGGTGCGCATCTCGCTGGACCCCAAGGAACTGGCGCAGCGTCCGCTGTCGGTGGGGCTGTCGATGGTAGTGGAGATCGATACGCGCGGCCAGATCCAGGCCGGTGACGCCCAGCCCAAGAGCGCCCGCCACGACGGCGCCCAGGCTGCCGCGCTGTAAGCCAGGCCCACGCTCCATCAGAAGAGGTTTCCCATGTCATCCACACTGAGCGCAGACGCTGGCGGCCTGCCCGCCCCGGCGCCGCAACCAGCGCCATTCGAAGCACCCTTGAGCGGCGGCCAGCTGGTCGGCGCCGGCATCCTGCTGGCGGCGGCCAACTTCATCGCCGTGCTCGACACCACCATCGCCAACGTCTCGGTCTCCACCATTGCCGGGGCGCTGGGGGCTTCCACCAGCCAGGGCACCTACGTCATCACCTCCTATGCCGTGGCCGAGGCCATCACGGTGCCCTTGACCGGCTGGCTGGCCAACCGCTTCGGCACGGTGCGGGTGTTCATCCTGTCGATGGTGATGTTCGGGCTGTTCTCGGCGCTGTGCGGCATGGCCAATTCGCTGGGCATGCTGATTGCCTTCCGGGTCCTGCAGGGCCTGGCCGGCGGCCCCCTGATGCCGCTCTCGCAGACGCTGCTGCTGCGCATCTTCCCCAAGGAAAAAGCACCGGCCGCCGTGGGCCTGTGGGCCATGACCACGCTGGTGGCGCCCATTGCCGGCCCGATCCTGGGCGGGGTGCTGTGCGACCAGTACAGCTGGCCCTACATCTTCTGGATCAACGTGCCGGTGGCGCTGATCTGCGGCTATATCGGCTGGCGCATGCTCAAGCGGTATGAAACCAAGATGTCCAAGCTGCCCATCGACCGGGTCGGCCTGATCCTGATGGTGGTCTGGGTGGCCGCGCTGCAGTTGATGCTCGACGAAGGCAAGGAAAAGGACTGGTTCGCCTCCACCGAGATCGTGCTGCTGGCGGTGACGGCCGTGGTGTTCTTCATCGCCTTCCTGATCTGGGAGCTGACCGAGCGCAATCCCATCGTCGATCTGCGGGTATTCCGCCATCGCGGCTTCACCGCCAGCGTGACCACCATCTGCCTGGCCTTCGGCGCCTTCTTCGGCTCGGTGGTGTTGACGCCGCTCTGGCTGCAGGGCTACATGGGCTATACCGCCACCTGGTCGGGCTGCATCTCGGCGTTGACCGGCATCCTGGCCGTGATGACTGCCCCGATGGTGGCCAAGATGTCCACCACCATCGATGCCCGCAAGCTGGTCTGCATCGGCGTGACCTGGCTGGGCTTCATCACCTTCCTGCGGGCCTTCAACACGACCGACATGTCCTTCTTCCAGATCGGCTGGCCGTTGTTCCTGCAGGGCATCGGGCTGCCGCTGTTCTTCGTGCCGCTGACCGGGCTGGCCTTGTCCAGCGTGAACGAGGACGAAACCGCCTCGGCGGCGGGCCTCATGAGTTTCTGCCGCACCATGGCCGGCGCCATTGCCACCTCCATCGTCAACACCAGCTGGGAAAACGATGCCACCTACTTCCACGCCGAGTTGTCCGGCCTGGTCGATCGCGGTGGCGATGCCGTCAATACCATGATGGCGTCGGGCATGAGCGCCGAACAGGCCACCGCCTCGCTGGCGCAGACGGTCCAGAACCAGGCCGTGATGCTGTCGACCAATCACATCTTCATGATGGCGGCGGTGTCGTTCTCGCTGGCGGCCCTGGCCGTATGGCTGGCCCCCAAGCCGAACCGGGTGGCTGACACCTCGGCGGCGCACTGAACCAGGCTGGCCCTTACCGTTCCCCTACAGTCCGTCCTCCCCCTGCGGACTGGGCAGGCGACCGCTCCCGTGGTCGCCTGTTTTTTTTGCCTGCCAAGCGTAGCGCCACTGTGTTGGCCTGTGCTGGCCTGCACTGACAAACTGCATCGGCGAACAAGATCGGTACGGCCTTCGACCGAATTCGACCCGCAGCCTGGGGCCAGGCTTGGCTGCACCCGCCCAATGCGCGTACAATCCTCGCTCGAGCATGCGGACCACGGTCCGCATTTTTGATTTATGGTGCCCCGCCTGCCGGGACGCCAGGCAGACTTCCCGCCGCCAGCCAGGGCCGGGACGCGGATCGATGATCCGCCCTCCGGACCAGCACGCGCGGCCTCGCATCCCCGAACTTGCAAGACGCGATCCACGCATCGCCATGAGTGACCAATGACCAAAGACCTTGCCGCCCATACTCCGATGATGCAGCAGTATCTACGCATCAAAGCGGACCACCCCAACACGCTGGTGTTCTACCGCATGGGCGATTTCTATGAACTGTTCTTCGAAGACGCCGAGAAGGCCTCGCGCCTGATGGGCGTCACGCTCACCCAGCGCGGTTCCTCCAACGGCAATCCGATCAAGATGGCCGGCGTGCCCTTCCACTCGGTGGAGCAATACCTGGCGCGCCTGATCAAGCTGGGCGAATCGGTGGCCATCTGCGAGCAGATCGGCGACCCCGCCACCAGCAAGGGACCGGTGGAGCGCAAGGTGGTGCGGGTAGTCACGCCGGGCACGCTGACCGATTCCGACCTGCTGCCGGAAAAGGCCGAGCGTTGCCTGCTGGCCATGCAACTGGTGCCGTCGAAGTCGCGCAAGCAGATGCAGGTGGGACTGTCCTGGCTGTCCATGGCCAGCGGTGCGCTGAAGATGATGGAATTCACGGTCGAGGCCGCGCTGCTGGATGGCCGCGTGAAGCAGGAACTGGAGCGCATCTCGGCCGCCGAGGTGCTGGTGGCCGACGGCCAGCTGGAATTGTGCGAACCGCTTTTGCCCAACCGCGCCGTGACCGTGCCGGACTGGCATTTCGACCAACCCAGCAGTGAAAAGGCCCTGCTCGACCAACTGGGCGTGGCCACCCTGCACGGCTTTGGCGCCGACGGCCTGGGACCGGCCATCTGCGCAGCCGGCGCCCTGCTGCGCTATGCGCAATCGACCCAGGGACGCGGCCTGCAGCACGTGCGCACCCTGACGGTCGAATCCGAGAACGAATTCATCGGCCTGGACGCCGCCACCCGCCGCAACCTGGAGCTGACCGAGACCATCCGCTCGCAGGACGCCAATGCGCTGGCTCCCACCCTCTTCTCCACGCTGGACCATTGCCGCACCGCCATGGGCTCGCGCCTGCTGCGCCACTGGCTGCACCACGCGCTGCGCGACCAGCAGGTGGCGCGCGCCCGTCATGCCGCCATCAACGCCCTGATGCGCACCGATGCCTGCTCGGGCCTGTCGGCCACGCTGGCGGCGGTGCCCGATATCGAACGCATCACCACCCGCATCGCCCTGCTGTCGGCGCGTCCGCGCGACCTGGCGGGCCTGCGCGCCGGCCTGCAGCAACTGGGCTCGCTGCGCGCCTACGTGGAGATGTGCGGGCGCGACGCCGACGCAGCGCTGCTCACGCAACTGCACGACGACCTGGCCACGCCCGTGGAATGCCTGGACCTGCTGGAACGCGCCATCATGCTGGAACCGGCGGCGATGGTGCGCGACGGCGGCGTGATCGCGCGCGGCTTCGACGCCGAGCTCGACGAACTGCGCGGCCTGTCCGAGAACGCCGGCCAGTACCTGCTGGACCTGGAAGCGCGCGAACGCGAGCGCACCGGCATCGCCAACCTGCGGGTGGAATACAACAAGGTGCATGGCTTCTATATCGAGGTCACGCACGGCCAGACCGACAAGGTGCCGGAAGATTACCGCCGCCGCCAGACCCTCAAGAATGCCGAGCGCTACATCATCCCCGAGCTCAAGGCCTTCGAGGACAAGGCGCTGTCGGCCCAGGAGCGCTCGCTGTCGCGCGAGAAGTTCCTCTATGAACAGCTGCTGGGCGACATGGGCGCGCACATCGTGCGCCTGCAAGCCATCGCCCATGCACTGGCCCAGCTCGACACCCTGGTGGCGCTGGCCGACCATGCCGTGCGCAACAACTGGTGCGCGCCGCAACTGGTCGATGAACCCTGCATCCAGATCGAACAGGGTCGCCACCCGGTGGTGGAAAACCAGATCGAGCGTTTCATCGCCAACGATTGCCAGTTGGCCGCCGAGCGCCGCCTGCTGCTCATCACCGGCCCCAACATGGGTGGTAAATCGACCTTCATGCGCCAGGTGGCGCTGATCACGCTGCTAGCCTATGTGGGCAGCTTCGTGCCGGCCACCAGCGCCGTGATCGGCCCGGTGGACCGCATCTTCACCCGGATCGGCGCGGCCGACGACCTGGCCGGCGGGCGCTCGACCTTCATGGTGGAGATGACCGAATCGGCCGCCATCCTCAACAATGCCACCGAGCAGTCCCTGGTGCTGATGGATGAGGTCGGGCGCGGCACCTCCACCTTCGACGGGCTGGCGCTGGCCTGGGCGATTGCCAAGCATCTGATCGACGTCACGCGCAGCTTCACGCTCTTTGCCACCCACTACTTCGAACTGACGCAGTTGCCCGAGATCCATCCGACGGCGGCCAATGTGCATCTCTCGGCAGTGGAGCACAAGGACAGCATCGTCTTCCTGCACGCCGTGCAGAGCGGCCCGGCCTCGCAGAGCTATGGCCTGCAGGTGGCGCAGCTGGCGGGCGTACCGGCGCCAGTCATCCGCGCCGCGCGCAAGCATCTCTCGGCGCTGGAAAGCCAGTCCATGCAAGCCACGCCGCAGTTCGACCTGTTCAGCGCCCCGGCATTCGCAACACCCGGGACACAGGATGACACGGACCCAGGCGATGAACGCAGCGCGCCCGCTGCGGTCGAACCCGATCCGCTGGCGCAGGCGCTGCTGCAGACGCTGGCGCAGATCGACCCCGACGCGCTTACACCACGCCAGGCGCTGGAGGCCTTGTATCAGTTGAAGGCCTTGCAGCCGCCGCAGTGAAGCGCAAGCCGTCGGCCCGACTCTTTTCCAGGAAACCCGCATGAGCTTACGCCGTCTCCTGCCTCGCACCCTGCTGGCCTGTGCCTTGTTGGCGGCGGGTGCGGCGGTGGCGGCGCCGCTGGATTTTTCCTTCGGCGTCATCAATCATGCCGCCGCCGGCGGCAAGAGCGAGCAAACGCTGCGCCAGGCGCTGGCCGAGACCGATGCGGACAATCTTGCCTTCGTCGTCGTCAACGGCATCAAGTCGCCCTCGGAGAGCTGCGACGATACGCTCTACAACGCCCGCCACGAGCTGCTCTCGCAGGCCCAGAACGGCGTCTTCCTGTCCTTGGCCGGCAGTGACTGGATCACCTGCCGCGACCGTGAAAACCGCTCGGACGCGATCGAACGGCTGGCGCGCATGCGCGAGATCTTCTATTCCGGCGAATTCTCCCTGGGGGCGACACGTCTGCCGATGCTGCGGCAATCGCTCACCCCCAAGTTCCGCAGCTATGCCGAGAATACCCGCTGGGAAGTGGGCAATGTGATCTTTGCCACGGTCAACCTGCCCGCCGGCAATAACCACTTCCTGCTCGATGGCGGACGCAACAATGAATTCGAAGACAGGCTCATCGCCAACCGCAACTGGCTGCAACACCTGTTCGCCTTCGCCGCGCTGAAGAAAAGCGCCGCCATCGTCTTCTTCAGCGATGGCAATCCCTTCGGTCCGCCGCCAAAACGCTCCTTCTTCCGCACCCAGCGCGACGGTTTTGCGGAGACGCGACGACTGTTTTCCGACCTGTCGGGCAACTTTGCCGGACGCGTCCTGGTGGTCCATGGCCAGTCGCCCAAGCCGAAGACGCCCAGCCATATCCTCTGGACGGGCAAGCTAGGCAATGTCGCCGTGGGCGAGCGCTGGCTCAAGATCGTGGTGGACGACCACCTGCCACAACTGTTTGCCGTGGCGGATGCGGACGGTGAGCGGCGTTGATTCAAATTGAGCCAGGTTGGACCAAGTTGAGCTAGACCACCCGAACCCTGGTACCAAACAAAAACGCCCGCCGGATGACCCGGCGGGCGTTGTTGCTTATCTTGCTTCATCTTGCTTCATCTTGCTGTGGCCGCCTGGTTCGCCAGGCGGTGGCCGATCCAGCGATGCGATCAGTTCAGCGGCTGGCTGCGGAAGTGGTCGTCGGCTTCGCCTTCATCTTCGTCATGATGGTGGTGATGGCCGTGCGGACCATGCACGTGGCCGTGGGACACTTCTTCCTCGGAGGCGGCGCGCACTTCGGTCACCGCCAGTTCGAAACGCAGGGCGATGCCGGCCAGCGGATGGTTGCCATCCAGCACGGCCTTGCCGTCGGCCACTTCGGTGACGGTGAAGATGACCGATTCTTCGTTGTCGTCATCGGGCGAGCCTTCGAACTGCATGCCCACTTCCAGCGGTTGCGGCAGGCGCTCGACCGGCTCGATCTTGACCAGTTCGGAATCGTATTCGCCGAAGGCGTCTTCAGGCTCGACCTGGATGGTGGTGCTGTAGCCGGCTTCCTTGCCGTCCAGCGCTTCCTCGATCTTGGGCAGGGTGTTGTGGTAGCCGCCGTGCAGATAGACCATCGGCTCGCTGCTTTGCTCGATCAGGTTGTTCTGGGCGTCCGACAGCTTGTAGTTGACAGAAACGACGGTATTCTTCGCGATCTTCATCGTAAGGGTCCTTTGTATCGATAGTGGTGCGGGAGCGGCAGGCGCTGCGGTCTGGTCGCGCGACACGCCTGCCACCCGGGTTGGGGCCTAAGAACCATCCCCCTGCCATTCCCGCAAGGCAAGGACTCTTTCAAAACGGTTTCTCGACTCCGTGATTATACCTGCATCAAACTTGGTGGCTGCCAATGGCTTGCTGCTGTGCCAGCCCGCCTATAATGGCGGGCATGAAAAAACTCGATCTGCTCGGCGGCATTACGCCCGCCCAATTCCTGCGTGACTACTGGCACAAGAAGCCGCTCCTGATCCGCAACGCCATTCCCGGCTTTTCCGCACCGCTGCCGCGCCAGGAGCTGTTCGACCTGGCCCGCCGCGACGATGTCGAATCGCGCCTGATCACCCACCGCGAAGACGGCTGGGACATGCAGCACGGCCCCTTCAGCAAGCTGCCTCCCCTGAAGCAGAAAGCCTGGACCCTGCTGGTACAGGGCGTGAACCTGCATCATCCGGCGGCCGACGCCCTGCTGCGCCAGTTCCGCTTCGTACCAGATGCGCGCCTGGACGACCTGATGATCAGCTACGCCAGCGACGGCGGCGGCGTCGGTCCACACTTCGATTCCTATGACGTGTTCCTGCTGCAGGCCCACGGCCAGCGGCGCTGGCGCATCAGCGCCCAGGACGACCTGACGCTGGAAGAAGGCGTGCCGCTGAAGATCCTGAGCCACTTCCAGGCTGAAGAAGAGTTCGTGCTGGAACCCGGCGACATGCTCTATCTGCCACCGCATTACGCCCACGACGGCGTGGCCGTCGGAGAGTGCATGACCTACTCCATTGGCTTCCGCGCACCGACCTACCAGGAACTGGGCGAGTCCTTCCTGGAATTCATGATGGACACTATCGACCTGCCTGGCCGCTATGCCGATCCCGACCTCAAGACCAGCGCCCGCCCGGCCGAGCTGCAGGCCGACATGATCGCGCGCATCCGCGATGAGCTCAACAAGATCCGCTTCACCGACGACGACATCACCATCTTCCTCGGCCAGCATCTTTCCGAACCCAAACCCTCGGTGTTCTTCGAAGCGCCGGCCCAGGAACTGTCCTTTGCTCGCTTTTTCCAGGGGGCCAAGAAACGTGGTCTGGTGCTGCATCGCAAGACGCGCATGCTCTATCGCGGCTCGCACGTCTTCATCAACGGGGAATCCTTCCAGGTATCCCGCCAGGACAAAGCCATCCTGGCCAGGCTCGCAGATCACCGCATGCTGGAGAAAAACGACTTCGACCTGGCCTCCGAGGACCTGCTCGAAGCCCTGCATCAATGGCATGAAAGTGGCTGGATAGAATTTGTTTGAGATTTGTTTGAGATTAATGCAAAACCAAGCTTGAGCAATCTAGAAATCACTTGAGAAAGCTCCGGAAAGCTGCGCCAACAAAGGCCTTCCGGGCGCATGGTCAAAAATGTAAGAACTTACAAATTCTTACGAATTAGAATGATTGCGGTGTGATTTCGGAAAAAAATAGCTATAATGATGGGCTGGAAAGTTTTCGTTGTCCGGAGAAGTTTCGGCAGTAAAAAGAAGCAAGAACCGAAGCACGACCGTAAGGTCATACCCTGCGGCGAAAGCCTCCTAGTAGAGCGATAATTACCGGTAATTATTCATCGCACAATTTTTAAATACTGAAGGAATATTCATGAAAAAGACTCTGTTGATCGCTTCGTTGTTGGCTGTTGCCCTGGCTGCTTGCGGCAAGAAGGAAGAAGCTCCGGCACCTGCTGCTGCTCCTGCTGCTGAAGCTCCGGCCGCCGCTGCTCCGGCTGCTGATGCAAAGCCGGCTGACGCCGCTCCTGCTGCTGACGCTGCCAAGCCGGCTGACGCCGCTGCTCCGGCTGCCGACGCGAAGCCTGCTGACGCTGCCGCTCCGGCTGCTGATGCCAAGCCGGCTGAAGCCGCTCCCGCCAAGTAATCTTCGGATTATTTTCGGAAAAAACCGGCCGCAGGGCCGGTTTTTTTTCGTCCGCACGTTTGTGCGGACAATCCCACTCTCCCGATACACGCCAGCAACGTTTTGCGTGTGCACTCACCTCCCCTCCCAACACCCCCCAGAACGCGTCAGTTGCTCCTACAGGCGCATTTCGCACGAGCTAGCTGACCCGACTACTTACAAGGTGCTGACAAGCACCAGCCGCCTGCTGTGACGAACAAGCGATATCGCCGCAGATACGACAACGTAGGCATGCAGGAGGAAAGCAAAAGGAAACAAAATGTTTCTGCTGCGGCGCACTGCGGCCTGACAAGAGGCTGACCAGCTCGCTTTTTTTCAGACGTCCAGCCAGCCAAAGCCCTCGGCCTGGCAGGCAATGCCAATGTCGCCGAAGGTCGTGCCGAGCACCCCTTCCAGCGCGGCGCGGGCCAGTTCGGGCGTATTGTTCTGCTGGCTCAGGTGCGCCCCGATGACGCGCTTTAAGCGGCGCTTGTCGAGCATGCGCAAGATTTCTGCGCTGGCGTCATTGGCCAGGTGCCCGTAGTCGCCACCGATGCGACGCTTCAGGAAAGCCGGATAAGGTGAGCGATCCAGCATGTCGCGGTCGTGATTGCATTCCAGCAGCAAGGCGTCGCAGGCGCCCAGGGCTTGCACCAGATGGGCAGTCGGCTGGCCGGCATCGGTGAGCACGCCCAGACGGCGGTCGCCATCGCCAGCCACATACTGGATGGGTTCGCGCGCGTCATGCGGCACGGTATAGGGGGAGAGTTCGAGGTCACCGATGGCCAGCTTCTGGCCATCGGCGCAGAATTGCACATCGACATCGGTCGCCTGGTCGGCCACGGCCTGCCAGGTGCCATAGCTGAGCCAGACCGGGATGCGATAGCGGCGGGCGAACTTGAAGACGCCGCTGACGTGGTCCGAATGTTCGTGGGTGACGACGATGGCCGACACGTCCGAGGGATCCAGCCCCAGGCGCAGCATGCGCCTTTCCGCTTCGCGCAAAGTAAAGCCGCAGTCCAGCATGACCGTGGTCCCGGAAGAGGGACGCTGGTCGCCGGCTGCGGCCGAGATCAGCAGCGCATTGCCTTCGCTGCCGCTACCGAGGCTCGCGAACTTCATCTGAGCCCCGGGTCCTGCTTACTTCAGCTGCTCGTTGAGCAGACCCAGGATCTTGTCGGAGATGCCCGAGGTATCCGGACCGCCCTCGCCGTTCTGCACGACGATATTGCTGCTGTCACTGCCGGCGCCCTTGACCACGATGCGGTACTTGGCGGCCTTCTTGTCCTTGTCCTTGGAGCTGAAGATGCGCGAGAAGAAGCCCTCGTCCTTCTTGTCCTTGGCGTCCTGGTTCTGGTCCACGTAGCGCACGTAGTAGATGCCCTGGCTGCGGTCGCGGTCTTCGACGGTGAAGCCGACGCGATCCAACGCCAGGCCGACGCGACGCCATGCGCGTTCGAAGCCTTCATCCACTTGCACGCTGGTACCGGCAGCGGTCTTCTGCAGGCGCGAACGGGCCTGCAGCGAGGGCGCATTGGCCACGGCGGCCTTGGCCTTGGTTTCCTCGGCGCCCAGGCGCACCATCAGGCGCGACAGGAATTCGGCTTCCAGGCCGGGGTCGGAAGGACGCGCGGTCCACACCGAGGTTTCCTTGGCCGAACCGGTCAGCACTTCTTCGGCGCCGCGATGGCTGATGAAGATCTCGGTGGTGCCGTTGGGGCCGCGCTCCAGGCGGGTGCGGAACTTGTCACGCTCGCCGGTGGAGTACAGCGAATCGAACACCTTGCCCAGCGTATTGCGCACGAAGTCCTGGGGGATCTTGGCGCGGTTCTCGGCCCAGTCGGTTTCCATCACGCCGGTGTCGGGCGATTCGATGTTGATCAGGAAACCGCTGTCCTGCCAGAAATCCTTGATCTGCGGCCACAGCTGCTCGGGAGTCTGCTTGACCACCAGCCAGCGCTGCGAGCCATCGCGTTCGATGCGGATCTCGTCGCCCTTGGCGGCCGGGGCCACCGAGGTGATTTCGTTGGCCGGACGGGTCTGCTGTTCCAGCTGATAGCCCGACGCGGTCGCCACGCCCTTGTTGGCTTCCGGAATGGCGTAGCGGTTGTCGCGCTGCAGCTGGGTCAGGTCGGGCGGCACTTCCAGACGCGGGCCGCGGGCTTTTTCCGCACTCTTGTAATCGATACGGTCGCCGTCGAGCAGGTTGCCGACGGACGAGCATCCTGCCAGGCCGGCCAGCGCCAGTGCGACGACAATGCTGCGTTGGGTAAGTGTGGCCGCCGAGCGGACAACCGGACGAACGTTCTTGCTATTAGTCATATCGTTACTATTGAAAGCGGAATCGAATTTCAGGAGACCTGCGCCGGAGCGGCCAAGCCGTTTATTTTAATACACCCGACTCGCGCAATGCCGCGCGCACGGTGTCGTGGTAAGCCGCCCCCAGCGGCGCCAGCGGCAGGCGCATGCCCGACGGGATCAGCCCCATTTCCTGCATGGCCCACTTCAGCGGCACCGGATTGGGTTCGACGAAGAGCTTGTTGTGCAGCGGCAAGAGCTTGTTGTTCAGTTCCACGGCGCGGGCGATGTTGCCGCTCATGGCGGCCACGCACAGCTCGTGCATGTCACGCGGGGCCACGTTGGCCGTCACCGAGATATTGCCGGCGCCGCCGTACAGCATCAGCGCGATGGCGGTGGCGTCGTCGCCCGAATAGACGGCGAAGTTCTTGGGTGCCAGGCGGATCAGGTCGGTGCCGCGGGCGATGTTGCCGGTGGCGTCCTTCACACCGACGATGCCCTTGACCTGCGCCAGGCGCAGGATGGTCTCGTTGCTCATGTCAGCAACCGTGCGGCCGGGCACGTTGTACAGGATCACGGGAAGATCGACCGACTCGGCGATCTTCTTGAAGTGCAGGTACATGCCTTCCTGGGTAGGACGGTTGTAGTACGGCACCACTTGCAGCGAGGCATCGGCGCCGACCTTCTTGGCGAATTCGGTCAGTTCGATCGCCTCGGAGGTGGAATTGCCGCCGGTGCCGGCGATGATGGGGATGCGTTTGGCGGTGTGCTCGACTGCGACCTTGATCAGTTCGCAGTGCTCTTCCATCGAGACGGTGGGGGATTCGCCGGTTGTGCCGACGATGACGATGCTGTCCGTTCCCTCGGCGATATGCCAGTCGATCAGCTTGCGCAGGCCGTCGTAGTCGAGGCTGCCGTCCTGATGCATGGGAGTGACGATTGCAACAATGCTGCCCTTGATCATGATGTACGTATTTTGGTGATGGTCAAAATAAAGGCCTGATTGTAGCGGATAGACGCCTCAACAGGTCAATTTGGGGCTGACTGAGATGAAACCGGACGTAAAAAAGAGTGTCCGTCCCCCTGCAGCCGCCTCAGAGCGGCTCGCGCACGCCCCGATTCAATAGCCCAGCCCCATGGCCTCGCGCACGTCGCGCATGGTTTCCTGGGCCAGCTTGCGGGCTTTGTCGCAGCCATCGGCAACGATGGCGCGCACCAGCGAAGGATCGTCCAGGTAGGGTTGGGCGCGTTCCAGCATGGGCTGCTGCTCTTGCAGGATGGCGTCGATGACGGGCTGCTTGCATTCCAGGCAACCAATCCCGGCCGAACGGCAGCCCTTGGCGGCCCATTCTTTGACCTCCGCCGACGAATAGACCTGGTGGAATTGCCAGACCGGGCATTTGTCGGGATCGCCCGGATCGCTGCGGCGCACGCGCTGGGGGTCGGTGGGCATGGTCTTGACCTTCTTGGTCACCGATTCCTTGTCTTCCCGCAGGGCAATGGCATTGCCGTAGCTCTTGGACATCTTGGCGCCGTCCAGCCCCGGCAGGCGCGACGCCTCGGTCAGCATGGCCTGGGGCTCGGTGAGGATCAGCTTGCGGCTGCCCTCCAGGTAGCCGAACAGGCGTTCACGGTCAATCATCGACAGGTTCTGGGCATCATCGAGCATGGCCTTGGCCTGCTCCAGCGCCTCGTCGTCGCCCTTTTCCTGGAATTGCGTGCGCAGCTCCAGGTACAGCCGGGCGCGCTTGCTGCCCAGCTTCTTGGTGGCGGCCAGGGCCTTTTCCTCGAAGCCCTTTTCCTTACCGTAGAGGTGGTTAAAGCGGCGCGCGATCTCGCGCATGATCTCGATGTGCGGCACCTGGTCCTCGCCCACCGGCACCTGGCTGGCGCGGTAGATCAGCACGTCGGCCGCCTGCAAGAGCGGATAGCCGAGGAAGCCATAGGTGGCCAGGTCGCGATCGGCCAGCTTTTCCTGCTGGTCCTTGTAGGTCGGCACGCGCTCCAGCCAGCCCAGCGGCGTGGCCATGGACAGCAGCAAGTGCAGTTCGGCATGCTCGGGCACGCGCGACTGGATGAACAGCGTGGACTGCGAAGGATCGACACCGGCGGCAAGCCAGTCGATGACCATCTCCCAGGTGCTGGTCTCGATCACCGAAGGATCGTCGTAGTGGGTGGTCAGCGCATGCCAGTCGGCCACGAAGAACAGGCAGGGCAATTCGGATTGCAGCTTGACCCAGTTCTTGAGGGCACCGTGATAGTGGCCCAGGTGCAGCGCGCCCGTGGGGCGCATGCCGGAGACGACGCGGTCAGGATACATGGCGGTTGGCTCGTGGTCGGTAGTCGGTTGAGGCTGGATGCATCATTGGAACAGCAGGGTAATGGGATAAGTGATCAATTGCAGCAGCAGGCTGGCCCCGTACATCACCGGTGCCATCCACCAGGTGTAGATGACCTTGGCCAGCACCAGCGCCATGACGATAAAGAATCCGTAGGGCTCGATCTGGGCAAACTTGTAGGCGTAGCGGTTGGGCAGCAGGCTGGTGAGGATGCGGCCACCGTCCAGCGGCGGGATCGGGAACAGGTTGAAGGCGAACATGACCAGGTTGGTCAGCACCCCGGCCTTGGCCATGAGCATGAAGAATTCTTCCTGCACCCCGCCCAGCGCCAGCGCATAGATGGTCAGCGTCCACAGCAGCGCCATGAAGAAGTTAGCCGCCGGGCCGGCCAGCGAGACCCAGGCCATGTCGCGCTTGGGCTTGCGCAGGTGGCCGAAGTTGATCGGCACCGGCTTGGCATAACCGAACAGGAAAGCGCCACTGGTGGCGAAGTACAGCAGGATAGGAATGAGGATGGTGCCGAAGGGATCGATGTGCTTGATCGGGTTCAGGCTCATGCGGCCCATCGAATAGGCCGTATTGTCGCCAAAGAACTTGGCGGCGTACGCGTGCGCGGCCTCGTGCAGGGTGATGGCAAAGAGCACGGGCAGCGCGTAGACCGCGACAGTCTGGATGAGATCGTTCATGGGGCGGGATTTTATCAGAGGGACAATACGGGGGCCGGGAATTGGCGGTTTTCCGGTCCGCGCAGACAAGAATAAATCACTTAGGCAGCCTGCAACCCGAATATTCCAGCATCCCCCCTGCCCTGCCGCACCAACACCGGCTGCTCGTCGTCGGTGAGGTCGATGACGGTGGTAGGCTCCAGGCTGCACGCACCGCTGTCGATGACCAGGTCGATCTGCTTTTCGAGGTGGCTGCGGATATCTTCCGCACTGGTCAGCGGCAATTCGTCGTCGGGCAGGATCAGCGTAGTTCCCAGCAGCGGCTGGCCCAGCTCTTCCAGCAGCATGTGGGCGATGCGGTTTTCCGGCACGCGCAGGCCGATGGTCTTGCGCGAAGGATGGGAAAGCCGACGCGGCACTTCCTTGGTGGCTTCCAGGATGAAGGTATAGGCGCCCGGCGTGGCGGCCTTGAGCAGGCGGTACTGGCGGTTGTCCACCTTGGCGTACTGGGCGATTTCGGAGAGGTCGCGGCACAGCAGGGTCAGGTGGTGCTTATCATCCACACCACGGATGCGGCGTACGCGCTCCACGGCGTCCTTGTTGTCCAGCTGGCAGACCAGGGCGTAGCAGGAATCGGTGGGCAAGGCTACCAGGCCGCCCTTGTGGATGATCTGCGCGGCCTGCTTGATCAGGCGCAGCTGGGGGTTGTCGGGGTGAATCTCGAAAAACTGGCTCATGAGGCGGTTTCCAATTCCAAATTCAAATTCAAAAATTCCGATTCGTAAAAAGCACAACGGCGGTGTCGCCACCGCCGTTGTCGCTGTCCGCAGGACTCAGCGTTGACCGCGCAGGGCGGCAATACGCTGTTCCAGCGGCGGGTGCGTCGAGAACAGCTCCATCACGCCAGGCTTGTCGCTGATACCCAGGGCGGCCAGGTTCTGCGGCAGGCCCTCGGGCGAGAAACCGCCCAGGCGCGCCAGTGCATTGATCATCGGCTGGGGCGTGCCCAGCAGGCGGGCGGCGCCGGCGTCAGCGCGGAACTCGCGGTGGCGCGAGAACCAGGCCACGATCATCGAGGCGCCGATGCCAAAGACGATCTGGCAGACCAGCACCGTGACGGTATACCCAATGCCGGGACCGGAATCATCGCTGTTGCGGCGCAGGGCCGAGTCGACGAAGAAACCCACCACCCGCGACAGGAAGACCACGAAGGTGTTCACCACACCCTGGATCAGCGTCATGGTGACCATGTCGCCATTGGCGATGTGCGCCACCTCGTGGCCCAGCACCGCTTCCACTTCGTCCTGTGTCATGCCCTGCAGCAGTCCGGTCGAGACCGCGACCAGCGCCGAGTCCCGGAACGCGCCGGTGGCGAAGGCGTTGGGCTCGCCGTCATAGACCGCCACTTCGGGCATGCCGATGCCAGCGCGCTGGGCCAGCTTGCCCACGGTCTGCAGCAGCCAGGCCTCGGTGCCGTTCATCGGCGTCTGGATCACGCGGGCGCCGGTGGACCACTTGGCCATGGTCTTGCTCATCAGCAAGGAAATGATGGAGCCGGTAAAGCCGACCACCAGCGAGAACACCAGCAGCATCGGCAGGTTCAGGCCGGAGCGGGTCAGGAAGCGGTCTACGCCCAACAGCGACAAGATGACGCTCATCACGACCAGCACGGCAATATTGGTCGCGATAAACAGCAAGATGCGTTTCATGGGGAAAACTCCTATCAAGAAAGTGGTTATTAGATAGGAGTCCCGCCCCGGAATTCAAGTGCAGAGCTTACAGCGCCCAGTCGTGCCAGACCGGCTTGACACCTTGAGGTAAGGGCGGCAACCCGCCCAGGTCCACCCGCGATTCGCCCGGACCGTGGAAGTCCGACCCCATCGACGCCAAAAAGCCATAGTGGCGCGCCACCTGGGCGTATTGCTGGTACTGCTCCGGCGTGTGGCTGCCGGTATTGACCTCGATGGCTGCGCCGCCGAGCTGCCTGAACTCGTCGAAGAAGGCGCCGAACTGGGTCTCGGTGTATTTGTAGCGGCCCGGGTGGGCGATCACCGCCACTCCGCCGGCCCCGCGGATCCAGCGCACGGCTTCTTCCAGCGTGGCCCAGCGGTGCGGCACGTAGCCGGGCTTGCCTTCGGTGAGATAGTTGGCAAAGACTTCCCGGGTATCGCAGCAGCGACCGCACTCGACCATGAAGCGGGCGAAATGGGTGCGCGAGATCAGATCCGGGTTGCCCACATGCTTGAGCGCGCCTTCATAGGCCCCGGCCACGCCATGCTGCTCCAGCTGCGCGGCGATCTCGCGGGCGCGCCGTTCGCGGCCGTTGCGGGTGGCGGCCAGGCCCTGCACCAGCGCGGGATTGGTTTCGTCGATCTGCAGACCCACGATATGCACGGTATGACCAGCCCAGGTCACCGAAATCTCTACGCCGCCCACATGCACCATGCCCAGAGCCTGGGCCGCGACACGGGCGCGCGCCACGCCATCGATTTCATCGTGGTCGGTCAAGGCCCACACCCCCACGCCATTGGCCTTGGCGCGTGCGGCCACCTGCTCGGGCGGCAACAGGCCGTCGGAGACGTTGGAATGGCAATGCAGATCGAACTTGAGCTCAGACATAGACAATGCGCGATGACACGGGCCGGTCGCTTGTGGCTGCCGCCGATCAGGGGATGCAGTAGGGTTGGAATAGGTCTATTTTACGCCCTTCCCCCCGCCCCCGCTCAGACCGGTTGTTGCAGGAAGGCTTCGATCAGTTGCGCCAGGCGCTCGGGCTGGTCGTGGTGCAGCATGTGACCGGCATCGGCGATCATCTCGACCTGCACCCGCGGGATGCAGGCGATGCGCCGGTCGATCTCTTCGCGCTTGAGCGAGGCCGGGCCGAAGAAGCGCCAGATGTCGCTGTCGATGGCCTCTATCCACAGCACCGGCGCGGTGATGCGACGCCAGCAGGCCATCATCTCGTCGGCGCGATACAGGATGGGGCTGACCTGCTTGTGCGCCGGATCGCCCAGGATCTGCCACAGGCCGCTGTCGTCCTGCTGCGCCCAGTGCTGGGCCAGGAAGGCAGCACGTTCGTCGGACAGGCGCGCATTGTTCTTCTGCAGGCGCTGGGCCACTTCTTCCAGGGTATCGTAGCCGCGCAGGACAGGACGATTGCGCACCTCGTCCATCCACTGCGCAAAACGTCCGGGCGCCTGCTCCGGCTGGGTCGCGGGCAGACCCAGTCCTTCCAGGTTGATCAGGCGCTTGATGCGCTGCGGCCGCACACCGGCATAGAGCGTGACGACGTTGCCGCCCATGCTGTGGCCCAGCAGGTTGATGGCTTCCGATCCGGCGTAGTGGTCGATGATGGCGTCCAGATCGGCCAGGTAATCCGGGAACCAGTAGGAGTCGGCCTGGCTGCGCTCGGTCAGACCGAAGCCGCGCCAGTCGGGCGCGATCACATGCCATTGCCCCTGCAGGGCGTCGACCATGAACTGGAAGGACGCGGACATATCCATCCAGCCGTGCAGCATGAAGATCTTGGGCGCCTCTGGGTCGCCCCAGTGGCGCACGTGGTAGCGCAGACCGCGGATGGTCAGGAATTCGGAGCAGGAAGATGTCTTGGCGATAGTGGGGCGCATGGCGTTCTCTTTGTTATGGTCTGGCGGCGTAAGATCAAGCCGCAAAGTATAGACAAAAGAGAACGATCGTGCGTCAGACCTGCCGATTCAAGGCAAAAAGCGGCCGAGGTCAAAGGTGGACGTATGGCCGACCTGGGCAAAGTTCTGCTCCAGCCATTCCGCTGCACGCTCCCTGCCCTGCTGGAACAGGCTGCCGATGAAACTGGCCTGGGTATTGAGCTTGGAGAGGTTGGTGAGCTGCTCCATGAGCTCATTGGCATCGATCATGTGCATGTTCAGCTGGCGCAGACGCCGTTCCAGCGAACCGAAGGCCAGGGTCGAGTTCTCGGCCTCGCGCTTGGCCAGCGCCAGCGCGCTCAGTTCGGTGAAGAAGGCCGAACTGAAGCTGATTTCGGACAGGCGCTGACCGATATCGTGACTGGAGGTCGGCGTGCCGGCGCGGCGGCTGGGATGCAGCAGCACCACCATCACATCGCGTGCGGCGCAGGCATGTAGCAGCGGGAAGATCGGCGGATTGGCGGTCAGGCCGCCATCCCAGTAGGCTTCTCCCTCGATCTCGATGGGCCGGTGCAGCGACGGCAGACAGGCCGAGGCCAGCAGCGCCTCCACCGACAGGTCGGCATTGCGGAAGATCTTCAGGGTGCCGGTGCTGACCTGGGTGGCGGCGATGAAGAGTTTCAATTCCCGTTGCCGGCGCAGCCTGTCGAAGTCCACCTGTTCCAGCAGGATGTCGCGCAGCGGGTTGATGTCCAGCGGATTGAGCTGGGTGGGCGAAAAGAAACGCGTCATCGCCAGCAGCGCCTGCATGCCTGGCATGGGCGTCGGATTGGCGATCACCGGCGCGCCTTCGGCGTTGATATAGTCCAGCGGCGCGCCCGTGGAGAGCGCCGTCCAGAAGCGCTCCAGCGCCGCGCGCGCACCCTCGCGGCCATCCTGCACATAGCCCTGGGCCAGCACCACCGCATTCATGGCCCCGGCGGAAGCGCCGCTGATGCCTTCGAACCCCAGGCGACCATCTTCCAGCAGGCGATCCAGCACGCCCCAGGTGAAAGCGCCGTGCGAGCCGCCACCTTGCAGGGCCAGACTGATGATCTTGTTCGACATGATGTCCTTTTCCTCGACCACATCACAGGCGCTGTCACGCCCACGTCAGCACTTAAGCTTATGCTGCACTGCACGATCATGGTATAACAGGAACACGGCTGGAGAAAGTGCTGCTTTTAGACAACATTCAGGCAAGCATGCCCTTCAGCTCAGCTATTGTAACGAGGTATCGACGTAACGACGGACACTGCAGAGGACACATGAAATCGATTTGCGTATATTGCGGCTCTTCTCCCGGCGCGTCCCCGGCCTATGCCGAGGCGGCGCGCAAGCTGGCGCGGGAAATGGTGAACAACAACATCGCCCTGGTCTATGGCGGCGGCAATGTCGGCCTGATGGGCATCATCGCCAGCGAGGTCATGCAACTGGGCGGCGAAGCCACGGGTGTCATTCCCAAGGCCTTGCTGGACAAGGAACTGGGCCATCACGGTCTGACCCGCCTGCACATCGTCAAGGACATGCATGAACGCAAGGCCATGATGGCCGAGCTCTCCGACGGCTTCGTGGCCATGCCGGGCGGCATGGGGACGCTGGAAGAACTGTTCGAAGTGCTGACCTGGGCGCAACTGGGCTTCCACTACAAGCCGATCTGCCTGTACAACGTGGAAGGCTTCTACGACAACCTGATCGCCTTCGTCGACCACCTGGTCTCGCAGCGCTTCGTCAGCAGCGACCAGTCCGGCCTGATGATGCATGAGGCCGATCCGGCCAGGCTGATCCAGCGCTTCCAGACCTTCAAGCCGACCTACAAGACCAAGTGGGCCGATCGCGAGGCGGTGGCCAACCTGTTGCCCTGAGCTGAGGCTGCAGCGACAGCAGCAACAACAAGCACAACGCCCGTCGCTCTTGCGAGCTGACGGGCGTTGTCGTTTTGGTGCGAGGTCGGACCTGATCAGGCGTCGAGCGCCTGGCGGAAGTCCGCCACCAGATCATCGGTGTCTTCCAGGCCCACCGAGACGCGGATGAGCGACTCGGCAATGCCCATGCTGGCGCGGCGCTCGGCGCCCATCTCGTAGAAGATGGTGTGCGCCACCGGAATCACCAGCGTGCGGGTGTCACCCAGGTTGCTGGTGGGGATCGCCAGCCGCAGGCGGTTGAGGTAATCGAAGCAGTCGATGCCGTCCTTCAGTTCGAAGGACATCAGGCTGCCGAAGGAGCGGAACAGCGCCTTGGACAAGGCGTGCTGGGGATGCGACTCCAGCCCCGGGTAATACACGGCCGCCACCCGCTCATCGGCTTGCAGCATCTGCGCCAGGGCCAGGGCGTTCTTGCATTCACGTTCCTGGCGCAGGGCGATGGTCTCGGCGCCGACGGCGATATGGTGCGCCGCTTCTGGGCCCAGCGAACCGCCAAAGTCACGCAGCGCCTTGGCCCGGATCTGCGCCATGCCCCACTGCGGGGCCGGGTTCTTCTTGTAGTTCTCGGCGATGTGGGGATAGCGGGTCCAGTCGTATTCGCCCGTGTCGGTCAGCGCCCCGCCCAGGGCATTGCCGTGGCCGCCGATGGACTTGGTCAGCGAATTGACCACCAGGCCCGCACCCACCGTCTTGGGACGGAACAGGTAGGGCGAGGTCATGGTGTTGTCCACCACGTAGAGGATGCCGCGTTCGCGGCACAGCTCGCCGATGCGCTTCAGGTCCGCCACCTGGGTGCGCGGGTTGGCGATGGTTTCCACGAACACCAGGCGGGTATTGGGGGTAATGGCTGCTTCCACGTTCTTCACGTCCGTCGCATCGACCATCGATACCTTGGCGCCCTGCGCCCCTACCGTCGTCCACAGGCTATTGGTATTGCCGAACAGGAAAGCCGAGGACACCACATGATCACCCTCGCGCAGCAAGCCTTGGACGATAGCGCCGATGGCCGCCATGCCGGTGGCAAAGCAGATGGTGGACTTGCCGTCTTCCATCTTGGTGATCTTGTCTTCCAGCGCGGCCACCGTCGGGTTGCCCTGGCGGCCATAGCGGTAGCCAGGCTGCTTGCCCTGGAACACTTCAGCCAGCTGGCGGGCGTCTTCGTAGCCAAAGGTGACGGAAGTGTGGATGGGCTTGTGCAGCGAACCGTGCTCGATGCCCTTCTGGCGATCGCTGTGGAGGATGGTGGTGGTGAAGCCGTAGGTCTTTTTATCGTTCATCGCGGAAATCGGAAAGGCTGGATAAGCAGCGCCGGCAAGCGCAGCGCCGAAGGCAAAATGATAAGCCAGAACGCCAGGACAGGTGCGCCAATAAAAAACGCCGGCGCCGCATAAACGGCCACCGGCGTGCTGTTCAAGTCCCGGGACGGGCGCGGATCAATCCACGCGGGCCAGGTTCAGGTTCAGTTGCGAACGCACTGCATCTTCCAGCGCCGGCTTGGGATTCTTGCGGGCGTATTCGATGCGGTCCAGGTATTCCTGGGTGATGTCGCCGGTGATGTAGTGACCATCGAAGCAGGAGGCTTCAAACTGCTTCAAGGCCGGGTTGGCGTCGGAGATGGCGCGCTTCAGGGCTTCCACGTCCTGGTAGACCAGGGCGTCGGCGGTGATTTCGCGGCACACTTCCTCTTCGCTGCGGCCGAAGGCGATGAGCTCGTCACGGGTCGGCATGTCGATGCCATAGACGTTGGGGAACTTCACCGGCGGCGCAGCCGACGCGAAGATCACGTTCTTGGCGCCCGACTCGCGGGCCATCTGCACGATTTCCCGGCTGGTGGTGCCGCGCACGATGGAGTCGTCCACCAGCAGCACGTTCTTGCCCTTGAATTCGCTGCCGATGGCGTTAAGCTTCTGGCGCACCGACTTCTTGCGCAGCGCCTGGCCCGGCATGATGAAGGTGCGGCCGATGTAGCGGTTCTTGATGAAGCCTTCGCGATACTCGATGCCCAGCTTCAGCGCCAGTTCCATGGCGGCCGGACGCGAGGAATCGGGGATCGGCATGACCACGTCGATCTCGCCGTGCTTGAACTGGCTGCGGATCTTGTCGGCCAGGAATTCGCCCATCTTCAGGCGGGTGGCGTAGACCGAGGCGCCATCGATGATGGAGTCCGGACGGGCCAGGTAGACGTATTCGAAGGCGCAGGGGTTCAGCGACGGGTTCTCGGCGCATTGCTGGTTGTACAGCTTGCCGTCGTTGTCGATGAAGATCGCTTCGCCCGGATTGACGTCGCGCAAGAAGCGGAAGCCCATGCCTTCCAGGGCCACCGACTCGCTGGCCATCATGTATTCGACGCCCTTGTCGCTTTCATTGAAGCCCAGGCACATCGGACGGATGCCGTACGGATCGCGGAAGCCCAACAGGCCATAGCCGGCGATCTGCGCCACCACGGCGTAGGAGCCGCGCACGCGCTTGTGGACCATGGCCACGGCCTTGAACAGCGCCGCCGGGTCCAGCGAATAGCCGGTGGTGGCTTGCTGGATCTCGTGGGCCAGCACGTTCAGCAGCACTTCGGTATCGGAATCGGTGTTGATGTGGCGGCGATCGTTCTTGAACATCTCGATCTTCAACTGTTCCGCATTGGTCAGGTTGCCGTTGTGCGCCAGGATGATGCCGAAGGGGGCATTGACGTAGAACGGCTGCGCTTCTTCTTCCGAGGAAGAGCTGCCTGCGGTCGGGTAACGTACCTGGCCGATGCCAGTGTTGCCGGGCAGCGAGCGCATGTTGCGGGTGCGGAACACGTCGCGCACCAGGCCATTGGCCTTGTGCATCGAAAAACCGTTGCTGTGGTTGGTTGCGATCCCCGCCGCATCCTGGCCGCGATGCTGCAACAGCAGCAGTGCGTCATACAGCATCTGGTTGACGGGACTATGAGAGACGATACCGACGATGCCACACATGGTGGACTCCTAACGAAAAACGAAAACGAAAAAGAACCGCGTTGCCCTCCCCGCCCGAGCCACCCCGCCACGGGGCTGCCATCACACAGGGGTGGCGAAACTCACATGTTCGGCCAGCTTGCCCGGCAGGTAGGGCAATACCGCTTCGGCGGCCTGCTCAACCCAGGGACTGAAGCGGGCTTCCTTCCAGAAGGCCTGCTGCGGAATGGCCGTGGTGCCGCACAGGAGCGCCGCCACCACCACCAGCAGGACACCGCGCGCCACCCCGAAGAAACTGCCCAGGGTGCGGTCCAGCAGTGTCAGGCCAGTGGCCTTGACCAGTTCGCTCAAGGTGCGCGCCACCAGCGCCACCAACAGCCGCGTCCCGATGAACAGGGCGATGAAGGCCACGATCAGTCGCGTCAGCTCGCCCGGCACCATCTCGGGCAGCATGGTCGCCAGCGCCTCGCCGTAGGTATTGGCCACCACCAGGGCGACCACCCAGCCCGCCAGCGACAACACCTCGCGCACCAGCCCACGCAGCGTGCCAATGATCACGGAACACCCCAGGATCAGCAGCACCAAGTAGTCAAATATCGTCACGATGACAACAATATGCGGCTATATGCAGCCAAATTCAAGCCGGAACAATGGTGGCATTCAGGCCCAGCTTCTTGATTCGGCCTCCCATGCGCTCCGCTTCCTCGCGGCTGCTGAAGGGACCGACGCGGATGCGCGTACGGTCACCAGCCTGGGTGGCGATCTTTTGCGTATAGGAGTGAATGCCTGCGGCGCTGAGCTTGTTGCGTAATTCATTGACCTTGTCCTGGGTCGCCAGCGCGGCGACCTGGATGACGAACTTGCCGCCTGAAGCGGCCGGTTTCTTCTCCGCCGGAGCCGCTGCAGCGCCGCTCTTGCCTTCCAGGATCGCCAGGGCGCGCGCCGAATCGTCATGCGCCGAAGGTGCGGACGCCTTGGGCTTGGCCGCTTCCTTCTTGGGCTCTTCCCGGTGCTCGACGACGACGGGCTTCTTTTCCTCGATCTTGGGTACGGGCTTGTCGACCGGCTTTTCAGCGGGTTTTTCCACCGGCTTCTCTACGACCTTCGGGACTACCGCCTCCACCGGCGCTGCTGCCGGCTGGGCCGGAGCCGCCGCAGTGGCTGGTGCGGTAGCGGGCTCAGGGGCGATGCTGGCGGGCTCGACAATCTCTTCCTTCTGGTCCAGAGACGCCTGCTTGGCAGCGTTGGCAGCCGGCTGGGCCGCCCCCGAGGCCGGCTGGTCCTTGGAAGGAATCTGGATGGCGATATCGTCGTTGAGCGGCTTGGGCTCGGAATCGAGGATCATCGGCAACACGATCACCACCGCCAGCGCCAGCGCGACCGCACCGATCAGGCGGCGGCGGGCGCGTTTCTTTTCCGGCAACAGCGGATCGGCGCCGCCGTCCTTGCCGGCCTTGGCCCGCGTACCGGTGGCGCGACCGGAGGTATTGGCCGTGCTACGGCTGCTGCGGCTGCGAATGACGGAAGACTGCTCTTCGGAACGCGAACGGAAAGCGCCTTGGTCGGAAGCAGCGTCCTGCTTGTTTTTACGGAAAAACGAGAACAAGCCCATGCGGAGTCGTCTTGAATTGATCTGAATAACTTGGAAAGGCTGCCCGGCCAGTCAGGTCCTGGCACCGCCGGGCGTGGCGGCCGGCTCCGGAAATCGGGTTCGGAATCAGTGCAGACCCGGACGGCGCGCTTGCATCACACCGGCCACGGTCAGGAATGACCCGAAAACCACAATTCTATCATTCTCCCCTGCTCTGCTTAATGCATTTGCATAGGCATCGGCAGGCGTCGTGAAGGTTTCGATGCTGCGCGCCGCGTCCCGCCTGAATTCCGGCTGCACACCGGCCCCCAGCAGGGCGTCCTTGATCTGTTGCGCGCTGGCCGCGCGCGGCAGCGGCAGGTCGGTCACGCACCAGTGGTCGATCTTGTCCTTCAGGTGGCCGATCACGCCTTCGATGTCCTTGTCCAGCATGGAGCCGAAGACCGCGTAGGTATAGGGATGGAAGCCCATGTTGTCCAGATTCTGCGCCAGCGTGGCAGCGGCATGGGGATTGTGCGCCACGTCCAGGATTACCAGCGGCTGGCCTGGCAGGACCTGGAAGCGGCCCGGCAGCTCCACCGTGGCCAGGCCGGTACGCACTTCCTGGGCCCCCACGGGCAGCACTTCGCGCAGCGCTTCGAGCGCGGCCAGCGCCGCCGAGGCGTTCAGGAGCTGGTTGGCGCCGCGCAGGCTGGGATAGGCCAGTGAATTGCGGCGCATGCCGCGCCCGCCGTAGGCCCATTGCTGTTTGTCGCCCTGGTAGTTGAAGTCACGACCCATGAGCCACAGGTCGGCACCGATCTTCTCGGCGTGTGCGATCAGCGACTTGGGCGGCAGCGGATCGCCGCACACGGCCACTTTGCCGGGACGGAAGATGCCGGCCTTCTCGAAGCCGATTTCTTCGCGGGTCTCGCCCAGGTATTCGGTATGGTCGATATCGATGCTGGTGACGATGGCCACATCGGCATCGATCACATTGACCGCATCCAGGCGGCCGCCCAGGCCGACTTCGAGGATCACCACGTCCTGCCTGGCATCGGCCAGCAGCTTCATGATCGCCAGGGTGGTGAATTCGAAATAGGTCAGGGAGATATCGCCGCGCTGCGCCTCCACCGCCTCGAAGGCGGCGATCAACTGGGCGTCGCTGGCCATGTCGCCGGACAGGCGCGCGCGCTCATTGAAGTGCAGGAAATGCGGCTTCATGTACAGGCCCACACGGTAGCCAGCGCGCAGCAGGATGGATTCCAGCATGGCGCAGGTGGAGCCCTTGCCATTGGTGCCGGCCACCATGATGACCGGGCAATCGAAGCGGATATCGAGCTTTTGCTTGACCTGCATGACGCGCTCCAGGCCCATGTCGATCTGCTTGAAGTGGCGTTGTTCCAGCAGGGCCAGCCATTCGTTGAGGGTGGTGGGCGTCGGGGAGGCTTGGGAAGTCATGGCGCGTCTCGGTGGGTGAAGCTACTGCACAAAACGAAAAACGGATTACTGGAAAGCTGTTTCGAAACGAATACGCTACAAATTGCCGTTCGTCCTGAGTAGCGGCATGGCCGCGTATCGGAGGCGCTCCGTCCGCGCGCCTTCGATACGGCCCTGGACGGGCCTACTCAGGTCGAACGGTAGGTAGCCTGGCAATGCGAAACCAGCATGAAAAAAACAAAGCCCGGATTTGCACATCTGCAAATCCGGGCCTGAAGTATAGCGGCTTATCAGGAAACCGTTTCGGCGGCCTGGTTTTGCAGCAGCGCCAGCAGATGGGCGATTTCCTCGCGCATCTTGCGGCGGTCGACGATCATGTCGATGGCGCCCTTGGTGACCAGGAATTCAGCACGCTGGAAGCCTTCAGGCAGCTTCTCGCGCACCGTGTTCTCGATCACGCGCGGGCCGGCAAAGCCGATCAGGGCACGGGGTTCGGCCATCACCACGTCGCCCATGAAGGCAAACGAGGCCGACACGCCGCCCATGGTGGGGTCGGTCAGCACGCTGATGAAGGGCAGTTTCTTTTCCGACAGCTTGGTCAGCATGGCGGTGGTCTTGGCCATCTGCATCAGCGACAGCAGGCCTTCCTGCATGCGCGCACCGCCCGTGGCGGTGATGCAGATGAAGGGCACCTTCTGCTCCAGCGCCGCCTGGGCGCCACGCACAAAGCGCTCGCCGACCACCGAGCCCATGGAACCACCCATGAATTCGAACTCGAAGCAGGCCACCACGACCGGCAGGGTCATGATGGCGCCACCCATGACCACCATGGCGTCGGTTTCGCCGGTGGATTCCATGGCGTCCTTGAGACGATCGGGGTACTTCTTGCTGTCCTTGAACTTCAGGGTATCGACCGGCAGGGCTTCCTGGCCGATCTCATAGCGGCCGCCTTCGTCGAGCAGGGCATCGAGACGAGCGCGGGCGCGGATGCGCATGT
>Ga0207667_10000110_pt1 | contig 131872 bp, 121 predicted proteins | sample KBSCornC52_FD_184301 | JGI IMG/M metagenome (GOLD analysis project Ga0207667, IMG submission 184301) | Corn rhizosphere microbial communities from Kellogg Biological Station, Michigan, USA - KBS Corn C5-2 (SPAdes) (version 2) | ecosystem: Host-associated > Plants > Roots > Rhizosphere > Soil ... | reverse complement strand
TTGTGAGCAACTTGAGACAGGAATTCATCGAATTCGCGGTATCGGCCGGCGTGCTGCGCTTTGGCGAATTCGTCACCAAGGCGGGCCGTACCTCGCCTTACTTCTTCAACGCCGGCCTCTTCAGCGAAGGCGCAACGCTGGCCCAGGTGGCCCGCTTCTACGCCCAGACCCTGCAGGATTCGGGCGTGGAATATGACATGCTGTTCGGCCCCGCCTACAAGGGCATCACCCTGGCCTCGGCCACCGCCGTGGCACTGGCCGGTATGGGCCGCAACGTGCCCTTCGCCTTCAACCGCAAGGAAGCCAAGGACCACGGCGAAGGCGGCACCATCGTCGGCGCCAAGCTGCAGGGCAAGGTCGTCATCATCGATGACGTGATCTCGGCTGGCACCTCGGTGCGCGAGTCGGTGGACATGATCCGCGCTGCCGGCGCCACCCCCTGCGCGGTGCTCATCGCCCTGGACCGCATGGAGCGCTCGGGTAAGGATGGCGCGCTGTCCGAACTGTCCGCTGTGCAGGAAGTGGCGCGCGAATACGATATGCCGGTCATTTCCATCGGCAACCTCAATGACCTCTTCGAGTACATCTCCAACGGCGGCGATGCCCGCCTGGCGCAGTACAAGGATGCGGTGGCAGGCTATCGTACTCGTTACGGCGTCTAAAATACGGCAAAGCAGGTTAATGAAAGATAAAAGGCTGCATCTTCGCGATGCAGCCTTTGTTTTTACGGTGTGTGACGCTTTGTGGCGCTTGGTTGGATCGATGCGGTATCGCCTTACAGCGGCCTGATCGCGCCAGCCACATTGTGGCGTTGCAGGCGGTCATCCAGTTCTCCCACCTGGGCGGCCACGGCATTCTCGGTCTGCTCCACCCGCAGTTGGATATCGCGCTGCAAGGCGTCCAGGCGCTGCGCCAGCAGGGTTTGCTGCTCGCTCTGGCGCTGCTGCAGTTGCGCCAGCTCGGTCTTGAGATAGCCGCGCAAGTCATTGAAACGCGAATGCTCGGCCTGGTCGGCCAGGGTGCGCTGGGCTTCCAGCTGCTTGGTCAGGCGGCGGCTTTCCAACATCACCGAGGTCTGCAGCGCCAGGATATAGAGCAGGAAGAACGCTGTCAGCACCACCACCACACCCAGCATCACCAGCCCCACCGGAGCCTGGAAGTCGGTGTAGATCAACGACAGCGTGGATGGCGTGGTGAACGCGGTCCAGTTGACGGCGGCGAAAATGGCGACCAGCGCCAGCAATACGATCAGCAAGATGGTTCGGAATCTCATTGCAGCCTCCTGTTTTCTTGTAGGGGAAGTGGCAGGCGTCATCGCTTCGGTTGACGGCGGGGGAATTGCTGTGTGTCGCATTTTGGACCGCCAGCGAGGGAAAGATGTTCCTTGTAGTTGCTGAAACGATATCTTTGATGTCGTCCGGACAGAAAAAAAGCCGGCATGCAGCCGGCTTTCGGATGGGGGCAGGAGGCAGAGGAATCAGGCCGCGCTCAGCGCCTTTTCCAGCAACTGGTGCAATTCGGCGAATTGCGGTTCGCCGACATAGCGCTTGATGATGTTGCCCTGCTTGTCGATGACGAAGGTGGTCGGGGTCAGCTTGACGTCGCCGAAGGCCTTGGCCAGTGTGTCCTGCGGGTCGAGGGCGACCTTGAAGGGCAGCTTGCGGGTTTCGGTGTAGTTCAGCACGTAGTTGGGCGGGTCATAGCTCATGGCCACTGCGACGAAGTCCAGGCCGCGGTCCTTGAACTTGTTGTACGTGTCTATCATCTGCGGCATTTCGCCGACGCAGGTGGTGCAGCTGGTGGCCCAGAAATTGACCATGACCACCTTGCCGCGCAAGTCCTTCAGGTTGACCTGCTGGCCATCGAGCTTGGTGAAGGTGACGTCAGGCGCGGCGTTGCCGGCATTGACCTTGAAGTAGGTGAAGGCGGCGATGGCGGCCACCACCGCGAGGGCGGCCAGCTTGATCATGAGACCGCTCTTGGAAGCGTTCGGCTGTGCTTGCATGGGAAAACTCCGGAAAAGCGACGGGCGCTAGCCCCTCGGATCGGCACATTATAGACGTGGTGGCCGCTTCCTGCGTGGCCCGGGCCCAATTGAAAACCGCCGGACAGGCCGGCGGTTTGACTTGCATCAGGGTGCTGCTGCCAGGAGACGATCAGCTGGTGGCCTTGTTCTCGCTGGCGGGCTTGCGCTGATAATCCTTCAGTTCGTCTTCGCTGATGTATTCGAACAAGGTCACGACCTTGGTCACATCGGACACGCCGCTGGCGATCTGGGCGGCGCGCTGGCCTTCGCGCTGGGTCACGCGACCCATCATGTAGACGATGCCGCGCTCGGTGGTGACCTTGAAGGCGCTGGAGTAGAGCGTTTTGTCGTCCACCAGGCTGGCCAGGACCTTGCTGGTGATGAGCGCATCGTTGGAACGCGAACCGAAGCTGGAGGCGGGCATCACCGCCAGTTCGTTGTAGACCGTCTCGACGTTCTGGATGGCGCGGGTCTCGCGCTCGGCGGTCGCCTTGGCGGCTTCATTGGGCACTTCACCGGAGAGCAGTACCTTGCGGTTGAAGGCGGTCACGTTCACGTGCGAGCCGGCGGGGAGGACTTCCGGCAGGCGCGATTCGCCCTTGACCACGATGGATTTGTCTTCGGTCTGCGCACCCAGCGTGCGACGGTCGGTCGCGGCAAAGGTGGTGGCCAGCGCGCCGCCGGCGAATACCGCGAAACAGCCTTGCAGGCTCAGCGCCAGCATGCCGCCCAGGGCCACTGCGGCCAGCGGGCGGCGCAGGGTCGTCAACAGCGAAGGTGCTTCATTCATGTGCGTCATCTCCAAAAAGTGCGACGTCGATGCCGTCGCAGATGCAGTGCAGGGTGACCAGATGCACTTCCTGGATGCGCGCGGTACGGTCATGCGGCACGCAGATATGCACATCGGCGTCGTTCAAGACCTTGCCAATCTTGCCACCGCCCTTGCCGGTCAGCGCCACCACGCGCATGTCCCGCTCGTGGGCCACTTCGATGGCTGCCAGGATGTTGCCCGAGTTGCCCGAGGTGGAGAAGGCCAGCAGGATGTCGCCGGACTGGCCGAAGGCCTGGACCTGCTTCGAGAAGATTTCCTGGTAGCTGTAGTCGTTGCCGACTGCGGTGAGGATGGAGGTATCGGTGGTCAGCGCCAGGGCCGGCAGGGGCAGGCGCTCACGTTCGAAACGACCCACCAGTTCGGCGGCGAAGTGCTGGCTGTCAGCAGCCGAACCGCCGTTGCCGCAGGCAAGGATCTTGTTGCCATTCGACAGCGCGGTGAACATAAGTTCAATGGCTTGTTCGATCGGTTGCGCCAGTACGCTGGCGGCCTTCATCTTCAGGTCGGCGCTTTCCTGGAAATGAGCGAGGATGCGAGGATTTGTCATGATGCCTGCGATTATAGTTGAGACGGTGGGGGGCTTAGCCCCTGTCCTGGGTAAGTAAATGTCCGTGGACCGGTCGCACATGATACGCCAGCAGTGTGCGATTGCGCCGGCAATGGCCTATTCAGGCTTCAATGGCGTTGCGCAGCCACTGCAATTGCGGCCCGTCCAGAGCAATGACATCGAAGCGGCAGGGCGGGGTGGATGCCTGCATCTGCAACCAGCGCTGCGCCGCCAGGATCAGGCGGCGCTGCTTGGCCGGCGTGACGCTGGCGGCCGCGCCTCCATAGGAAGTGCCGGCGCGGGCGCGCACTTCTACGAAGACCACGGTGTCACCCTCGCGCATGATGAGATCGATTTCACCGCCCTGGCAGCGGTAATTGCGCTCGAGCAGTTGCAGGCCCTGCTGGCGCAGGTGCGTCAGCGCCTGTTGCTCGGCCGCCTCGCCAGTACGCTGGCGCGACGTGCGCGGCCCTGAAGCATTGAGCGCCATGACGCCGTCGCGGCCTCAATACTGGTCGGCCGTGGGCACCGGCCAGCCATCCTGGTAGATGGCCTGGGTTTCCTGGCGCTGGAAATAGGTGGCGCCGCCGCTGACCATGTTCACGTTCAGGCGTCCGGTTACACCGTCCACGTCAAAGCCCGAGCGCTGTTGCGCGATGCCGTAGGCGATACGGTAGGCATCGATGCCCAGCGCATACAGGCGCGCCAGATCGGGGTTGGGACGCTCGTTGTCGTTGAGGGCCGGGCGGGGATAGCGGGCCACGGCCACGTTGTCGGCCTGCAATTGCCAGGGGATGTCGATGAGGCGCACGCCATCCAGTTCCGGCAGCTTGTCGTTGGGATTGTCACGCTTGAGCGTAAAGGGATTGATCTGCGAAGTGCCATACAGAGGCAGCTCGGCGCCCACAGCGCTGCGCAACTGCACGGCCTGGGACGCATCCAGCGCCAGGAACAGCAGCGCCGGCTTTTCCTGTTCCACGCGCTTGGCCAGTTGCGCCAGGCCGGGGGCGGAGAGGGCGTTGGAGGGCGTGCTCAGTTCCAGCGTCTCCACTTGCATGCCCAACTGGCGCGCGCGCAGCTGGAAGGAGCGGGCAGCCCGCTTTTGCCAGGTCACGCCGGTGGAAATGGCGAAGATCTTGCCGGGCGCTTTTTCCTTCTCGACCCAGTTGGCGACCTGGCGGGCTTCTTCATCGATGGACAGCCCCACCGCCAGCATCTGCGCCGGCAACTGCATCTCGCCTTCGCCGGCCGTGTCCGGCTGGGCCAGGGCGATGGTGGGCTTGCTCACGCGTCCGCTCTGCGCCACCGCGGTAACAGCGCTGCGCGAGAGCGGGCCGATGAGGATGTCAAAGCGCGCCGAGGCCTCGTCATAGGCGCGCTGCATGTCGGCCGCCGAGTCGCCCGTTTCGATGATGGAGAGCTGGATGTTGTCCTTCTGGCGCGAATAGGCCGTCAGCAGGCCGGTGCGTACCGCATCGGCGGCGGCCCCGAAAGCGCCGCCGCGGTTGGGCAGCAGCACCGCCATGCGCACCGGCGCTGCGGTAGCCGGTGCTGTGGCAACCGGCGCGGCAGGCAGGCCCGCGGCCTCTGACTGGGCTTCGGACGAGCTGCCCGGCGGCAGGATCGGTGCGCCGGCATTGCCTGCGTCCACGTTCGCAGCGGGTAGCGCGGGGGTGGCAGTCTGCGCCAGCAGGCGTACACTGTCGGCTGCTGTGGCGGCGTTCGGTGCGAGCGCCGCCCAGGACGCCAGCAAGCCAGCCACCAGGGCCGCTCGCGCGCTCATTTTCATCAATCCAGTGAACATCCCGCCTCCTCCAATGAATCAGAATTCCAGCGTTGCCGCCACCATCCTGCAAGATGCCGCCCAGCAAAACTATCCGGTGTCGGCATTATATGTGCTGGCTACGCCCATCGGGAATGTCTGCGACATCAGCCTGCGCGGCCTGCACCTGCTGAGCATTGCCGACGCCGTGGCCTGCGAGGACACGCGCAACACCAGTCAGTTGTTGCAGCGCTACGGTCTCTCGCGCCCGCTGCTGGCCACCCACGAACACAACGAACGCGAAGCCGCCGCCAAGATCATCGAGCGCCTGCGCGCCGGGCAGCGGGTGGCGCTGGTGTCCGATGCGGGCACCCCTGCGGTGTCCGATCCGGGCGCGCGGGTGGTCGATGCGGTGCGCGCGGCGGGTTTGCAGGTGATCCCCCTGCCGGGCGCCTCGGCGGCGATCACGGCCTTGTCGGCGTCGGGCCTGACCGATGAGCGCTTCCATTTTGTCGGCTTCCTGCCGGCCAAGACGCGCCAGCGCGAGACCGCCTTGCAGGAACTGGTCGAGTTGCCGGCAGCCCTGGTGTTCTATGAAGCGCCGCACCGCATCGTCGAGACCGTGCAGTCCCTGTTGCAGGTGTTCGGTCCGCAGCGCCAGGTGGTGCTGGCGCGCGAGCTGACCAAGCTGTTCGAAGAGATCCACCGCTGCCCGCTGGGCGAAGCGCCCGACTGGCTGGCGCAGGACGCCAACCGCCAGCGTGGTGAATTCGTGATCCTGGTAGAAGGTGCGCCGGTGACCGAGGGCGATGGCGCCGAGGCCGAGCGCGTGCTGCGCATCCTGCTGGCCGAACTGCCGGTGCGGCAGGCGGCTGCGCTGGCCGCGCAGATCACGGGTGTGAAGAAGAATGCACTCTATGAGCGCGCCCTGGCGATCCGCCAGGGCGCGCATGAGGACGAAGATGAGAGTGAGGGCGAGGACGACGCCTGATCCCGGAGGATCGGGCGGCGACGATCAGCGCTCGACAATGAAGGGCGTACCCGCGCTGCGCTGGCGCACCAGCATGGCGGCATTCTGCGCCGCCGGACGGGTGGGATAGGGGCCGGCGTAGAGGCGATAGAGCCCGTTGACCTGCACCGCCTGCATGCTGTCGACGATGCCCGAGAGGCTGGGCAGCAGTTTCTCCTTCGCCTGCAGGGCGTTGGTTTCCTGGGAATAGGCGCCGAACTGCAGATAGTAGCCCGCTGTCAGCGGCACCGCCTGCGGCATGGCCGGGGAGGGCGCCGAGCCGCTCGCCACGGCATTGATGATGCCGCCGCCGCCGTTGAGACCAGCGCCATTGGCCGCGCTGGTGGTGGACGCGTTGATCGGCTGCACGGCCGCCACGGTGGGTTGCGGCGGCAGGTTCTGGCTGCTCACGGAGTTGATCTCGACCGCACCGGTGGAGACCCCAGCGCCATTGTCGGCGGCCTTGTTGATCGGATCGGCCGCCGCCACGGCGGTGCCATTGCGGCGGGCCTCGGCCATGCGCTGTGCTTCTTCGGGCAGGATGCGCTCGACTTCCAGCTCGCTGCTGCCGCTACCCAGGTAGCCCAGTTTCAGGGCGGCGGTATAGGACAGGTCGATGATGCGGCTGGAATGGAAGGGTCCACGGTCATTGATGCGCACGATCACCTGCTTGCCCGTCTTCAGGTTGGTCACCCGGGCATAGGAGGGGATGGGCAGCGTGGGGTGCGCCGCCGTCATCTTGTACATGTCGTAGAGTTCGCCGGAAGAGGTCTTCTGGCCATGGAATTTCTTGCCATACCAGCTGCCGATGCCGCGCTGGACGAAGGGCTGGTTGTCCGTGATGGGAACGTAGGTCTTGCCGAACACCGCATAGGGACGGCTGGCGGCCTTGGAGACCGGCTCCACCTGCGGTTCGGCATCGGCCACGTCCAAGAGGCCGTCGGGGATATGGTCGCCCGGGCCGTCGTCCTTGTAGTAGCCGCCGCGTCCGGAGCCCGCCGCCGGCAGCGCCGGCACGTTGGAGGGACGCGAGGCGCCGGCCTTCACCGGCGTCGGGGCCTGGACGCCGCCCTGGCGGCTGGCCGGGGGCGTGGTGCCGCAGGCCGCCAGCAGCAAGGGCAGCAGCAGCGCCGCTGCACGCAGCGCCGCTCCGGTTGGAGGGACCGCCGCGCGGTCCGGATGTTGGAGTGATGGTGTTCCCATTGGCTGTCCTTGTTCAACAGTCGATGTGCCGGATCGCCCACCGGAGTGGGGCCGGGATTGTCCGCAACGATACCAGAGTGCAACCTCCCCAGGCTGACAACCCGTCAGTGGGGCAAGTTCAACCGGCTGCGCGGCGCGCTGTCTGCCGGGGTGGATCAGCTCTGCACCAGCTTGCGATGGCGCTGGATGCTCATCAGGATGCCCGCGCCCAGCCCCAGCGTCACCAGGGCCGTGCCGCCATAGCTCATGAAGGGCAGCGGTACGCCCACCACCGGCAGGATGCCGCTGACCATGCCCATGTTCACGAAGGCATAGGTGAAGAAGATCATGGTGATGGCCCCGCCCAAGAGGCGCGTGAAGAGCGTCGGTGCATTGGCCGTGATCATCAGGCCGCGTCCGATCAACAGCAGGTACAGCACCAGCAGCACGATGTTGCCGATCAGCCCGAACTCTTCGGAATAGACCGAGAAGATGAAGTCGGTGGTCCGCTCGGGGATGAATTCCAGGTGGGTCTGCGTGCCCATCAGCCAGCCCTTGCCGGTCACCCCGCCCGAACCGATGGCAATGGTCGACTGGATGATGTGGAAGCCCTTGCCCAGCGGGTCGGAGGTCGGGTCGATCAGCATCATGACGCGTTGGCGCTGGTAATCATGCATGAATGACCACACCACCGGCAGGCTGGCCGCCCCGGCGATGACCAGGCCCACCAGGATCTTCCAGGGCAGCCCGGCGAAGAAGATCACGTAGAAACCGGCCGCCAGCACCAGCAGGCCCGTGCCCAGGTCAGGCTGGCGGATGATCAGGAAACCCGGGATCAGCAGCAGGATCGCCGCCACCAGGAAGGCATCCCAGCGCAGCATGCCTTCGCGCTTCTGGAAATACCACGCCAGCATCAGCGGCATGGCGATCTTCATGATCTCGGAGGGCTGCACCACCATGCCGATGTTGAGCCAGCGCCGCGACCCTTTCTTGATGATGCCGAACAGCGCCACCGCAATGAGCAGCGTCACGCCCACCGTATAGACCGGCACCGCCAGCCGCAGCAGCAGCTGGGGCGAGACATTGGCCGCGATCCACATGACCACGAAGGCCACCAGGATGTTGCGCAGCTGGTCTTCCACCCGGCCGGGGAAGTTCATGCCGGCCGAATAGAGCGTCACGATGCCCACCGACAGGATCAGGAATACGATCAGCGACAGCGCGCCGTCGAACACCGTCAGGTGCGGCTTGATGATTTGCCACAGGGGCGGACGTTGCAGGCTCATGCCGGCTCCTCGTGCGTACTGCTTGTTGCGATGTCAGGGTGGGCGCGGCCGGGGCTTCCGGCTGCGTCCGTGTTCAAATCCGCGCCAGTCTCATTCCTGCACATCCGGCTGGACCGTCGGTGTGGCGCCGTTGTCCTCGGACGTGGGGCCTTCGACCGGCGTATCGGCGGTCACGGCCTCGGTAGGCGCGATCGACTTGATCGGTTCGTTGGGACGCTTGCCCAGCATGAAGTAGTCCATGGCCTTGCGCACCAGCGGCGCGGCCACGCCAGCGCCCCAGCCACCGTTCTCGACCACCGCCGCAATGGCAATGCGCGGAGCGTCGGCCGGGGCAAAGCCGATGTAGAGGCCGTTGTCGTGATAGATGCGCGAGAGCTTCTTGGAGTCGTACTTCTGGTTCTTGGCGATGTTGACCACCTGCGCCGTCCCAGTCTTGCCGCCCGATTCATAGGGGGCGCCCCGGAAGGCGGCGGCGCCCGTGCCTTCCTTGACCACGCCCACCATGGCGCGCTTGATGAAGTCGATGTTTTCCTGCTTCATCGGGATACGGTAGCTTTCCTTGGGCACGGTCTCGGTGCGCTCGTGGGTCAAGCCATCCTCGACGATCTTGACCAGGTGCGGCTTCATCACCACGCCATTGTTGGCCAGGATGGCCGTGGCCTGCGCCAGTTGCAGCGGCGTAAAGCTGTTGTAGCCCTGGCCGATGCCCAGCGAGACGGTGTCGCCGGCGATCCAGCGCTTCTGCTCGGGTTTGCGGAAGGCGGTGCGCTTCCACTCGGTGGAGGGCAGGATGCCGCGCTTCTCGTGCTCCAGGTCGATGCCGGTGATCTGGCCGAAACCGAACGGTTTCATGAAGTCATGGATGGCGTTGACCCCCATGTCATTGGCCAGCATGTAGTAATAGGTGTCGCAGGAGATGGCGATGGAGCGGTACATGTCGACCACCCCGTGGCCGCCTTCCTTGTCATCGCGGAAACGGTGGTTGCCCAGGATGAAGTAGCCGGGGTCGCGGATGGCGTCCTGCGGACGGCGCTTGCCCAGCTCCAGCGCGGCCAGCGCCATGAAGGGCTTGTAGGTCGAACCGGGCGAATACAGGCCCGACAGGGGCCGGTTCAGCAGCGGCCGGTCGGGCGACTTGTTCAACTCGTCCCAGCTCTGCTGGTCGATGCCTTCGACGAACAGGTTGGGATCGTAGGAGGGCTGCGAGACATAGGCCAGGATGTCACCCGTAGCCGGGTTGATCGCCACCAGCGCGCCCTTCTGGTCGCCGAAGGCTTCTTCGACCACCTTCTGCAGCTCGATGTCGATGGACAGGATCAGGTTCTTCCCGGGCGTAGCCGGGGTGCGCGAAAGCGAGCGCACGGCGCGGCCACTGGCCGAGATTTCCACTTCCTCGTAGCCGGTGGTGCCGTGCAGCTGGTTTTCGTAGCTCTTTTCCAGGCCTTCCTTGCCGATGTAGTCGGTGCCGTTGTAGTTGGCCTCGTCGTCGGAGTCGGCAATGCGTTCGGCATCGCGCTGGCTGATGCGGCCGATGTAGCCAATCACGTGCGCCGCCGTCTTGCCATACGGATACTGGCGGAACAGACGGGCCTGCACTTCCACGCCCGGGAAGCGATAGCGCTGGGCCGTGAACTTGGCCACTTCCTCATCGGTCAGGCGGGTGCGGATGGGGACGCTTTCGAAGTTCTTGGATTCTTCCTGCAGACGGCGGAAGCGGCGGCGGTCGCGCGGCTGGATTTCCACCAGCGTGCCCAGCTCATCGATGAGGTCATCGATGTTGGTGCGGATCTTGGAGGGCGTGATTTCCAGCGTGTAGGCCGAGTAATTGCGCGCCAGCACCACGCCGTTGCGGTCCAGGATCAGGCCCCGGTTGGGCACGATGGGCACCACCGAGATGCGGTTTTCCTCGGCCTGGGCGGCGTAGGCGTCGTGGCGCACCACCTGTAGCCACAGAAAGCGCGCCAGCAGCAGGCTGAAGCAGACCAGCACCAGCACGCTCACCGCCAGCAGGCGTAGCCGGAACAGCCTCAGCTCGTGCGCGGTATTCTTGAATTCGGTCATGCTGCTTGCACCTGGCCCCTCAGATGGGACGGTTTTCGTCGCGGTCGATGGCGCGGCGTTGCGGGGCCAGCAGCAACAGGCTCACCACCGGCCACAGCAGGGCCGACACCACGCTCTCGCTGAAATAGAACCAGTCCGGCGACTTGCCCGTGACCAGTAGCTGGATCACCAGCTGCACCGCCTGCGCCAGCAGCATCAGCGGCAGCACGTGCAGGGCCTGGGTGCGCAGCGGGAACCACAGCACGCGGCGGTGGATCATGATGGCGAAATACGACAGCAGGGTATAGGCCAGGGCATTCTCGCCCAGCAGCGTGGCTTCGTTGACGTCCATCAGCAGGCCCATCAGGAAGGCCACGCTGATGCCCACCTTGCGCGGCTGGTGGATGTTCCAGAACACCAGCGCCAGCGCCACGAAGTCGGGCACCCCGGCCATCTGGCCCCAGGGCATCAGGTTCAGCAGGAAGGCCACCACCAGGCTGAACGCGATGAACAGCGGATTGGCCGGCAGCAGGATGTAGTGATTGTTCATCGGGTGGTTTCCTTGGCGGCCGGCTTGGCGGGGGCGGTAGTGGCAGCAGGCGCGGCTACCGCAGCGGCGCCGGCAGCGCCCTTGCGTTCTTCGGCCGGCTTGTCCTTGGGAGTGGCGTTGGCGTCGTCGGCGCTGGTATCGCGGGTACTGTCACGCAGGCGGCGCTTGAAGAGCTTGGCCGACTTTTCGTCGATCACGTCCGGTTGCGGACGCGGCGGCAGGTTCTGCTCCACCAGCAGGATCAGCAACTGGCGATGGCGGTCGATGCCCGCCAGGGGACGGCAGACGATGCGCGCGAAGGAGTCGGCCGAGCGCGTCTCCACCAGCGCCACGCTGGCCACCGCCAGGCCGGGCGGGTAGAGGCCGTCGATGCCCGAGGTCACCAGCAGGTCGCCCTTCTGGATGTCGGCGTTGGCCGGCATGAAGCGCAGGTCCAGCGCGCCGGTCTGGCCACGGCCATAGGCCACGCTGCGCAGGCCGTTGCGCAACACCTGCACAGGGATGGCCTGGTCCTTGTCGGTCAGCAGCGTCACTTCGGACGTGAACGGGAAGACCCGCGTCACCTGGCCCACGATGCCGACCTCGTCGATGACCGGCTGGCCGGCCTCCACGCCCTGCTGGGAGCCACGGTTGAGGATGATCTTGCGGGTGAAGGGATCGCGCGCGTCGTAGAGGATCTCGCCGACGATGGACTTGACCGGCACCTTCTGCTGCATCTCCAGCAGCTCGCGCAGCTGGGCGTTTTCAGCCGCCAGCAGGCGTTCCTGCTGCAGCAGCTGGGCGTTGACGATCTGCTGCTGGCGCAGCTCGCGGTTTTCCTTTTGCAGCGTGTTCAGCGCCACCAGTGAATCGGTGATGCTGGTGGCGGCGTCGCGCGGCATCATGGCGACCGTCTGGAACGGGTAGAGGGCCGTGGCCAGGGCCTGGCGTATCGTGCCCAGTACGTGCATGCGGGCGTCGACCACCAGCATCACGACCGACAGCAGCGCAAAGACGGTCACGCGGACCCGGGCCGAAGCGCCCTGCTTGAAGAGTGGTGGGATTTCCATGGCGTCAGGCCACCCGCAGGGCCGCGCGAGGCGGCTGCCGGCAGGCGGGATACTCACTTCCTGCGTCGACTACGATAACAAAAAAGGGAGCCGTCACGTCAGCCAGACCCAGCTCCAGCCGTGCCTGCGCCAAGGGCGGGAGAGGCTCCCGCAGCGGTGGGCAAGTCGGCGTGAACTGCGTCATATCGAACGTATCGGTTCCCCGGTGAACCCGGCGGTACATGGCCGTCGGTTATAAGTCGGTTACAACAGCGCAAAAAGCGCGAAACGCTGCGCCAGAGGCACAAAGGCCGGCGCAAGGCCGGCCGTGTGCGACTGTCGGCCTATTCGGCCGAGAAGATCGAGCCCAGCTTGTCCATGCGGTCCAGCGCCATGCCCGAGCCGCGCACCACGCAGGTCAGCGGATCTTCGGCCACGATCACCGGCAGGCCGGTCTCTTCCATCAGCAGGCGGTCCAGGTCACGCAGCAGCGCGCCGCCACCGGTCAACATCATGCCCTTTTCGGCGATGTCGGCGCCCAGTTCCGGTGGAGTCTGTTCCAGCGCGTTCTTGACGGCCGAGACGATGTTGTTGAGCGGATCGGTCAGGGCTTCCAGGATTTCATTGCTGGAGATGGTGAAGGAACGCGGGATGCCTTCGGACAGGTTGCGGCCCTTGACTTCCATTTCCTTGACTTCCGAGCCGGGGAAGGCCGAGCCGATTTCCTTCTTGATCGCTTCGGCGGTCTGTTCGCCGATCAGCATGCCGTAGTTGCGGCGGATGTAGTTGACGATGGCTTCGTCGAACTTGTCGCCGCCCACGCGCACCGAACCCTTGTAGACCATGCCGCCCAGCGAGATGATGCCCACTTCGGTGGTGCCGCCGCCGATGTCGACCACCATCGAACCGGTGGCGTCGGAGACCGGCAGGCCCGAGCCGATGGCGGCGGCCATCGGTTCCTCGATCAGGTAGACCTGGGATGCGCCCGCGCCCAGGGCGGATTCGCGGATGGCGCGGCGTTCCACCTGGGTCGAGCCGCAGGGCACGCAGATGATGATGCGCGGGGAGGGGCGGAACAGCTTGGAGTCATGCACCATGCGGATGAATTGCTTCAACATCTGCTCGGTGACGGTGAAATCGGCGATCACGCCGTCCTTCATCGGGCGGATCGCCTCGATGTTGCCGGGCACCTTGCCCAGCATCTGCTTTGCTTCCTTGCCGACCGCCTGGATGGTCTTCTTGCCGTTGGGGCCGCCTTGCTGGCGGATTGCCACCACCGACGGCTCGTCCAGCACGATGCCATGGCCGCGCGCGTAGATCAGCGTATTCGCGGTGCCGAGGTCGATCGCCAGATCGTTCGAGAAGTAACTGCGGAGAAATCCAAACATGAGTTGTCCTGATGCGCCCGGGTTGGGGCGCCTAGCTTTTTGATAAGGGGGAGTGTCCGTTCATGCCGGGGCGACGCGAAAAACCGGCGCCAGCAAGGCATTAATCCGACATTCTACCTTATAATTCCCGAGAAACCAGCAAGCCGGTTTGCCAAAAAATCTGGCATTCGGGGACCTCCCGGCCGCCATCCGGCGCGGGTTTGCCGTTTTTGCGCAATCGCACCATGTCCTGACGGTGCCGGTCGCGCAAACGAACCAGCCCGACTGGCCGCCGTTGCGGAAAACTTCTTCCCGCCTTGCCGGCCACGGTCCTTCCAACTTCAACATCACGCGGCGCGCCCTGCGCGCCCTTTCGACCATGTCACTAAGCCTTTCCGACGTCAAACGCATTGCCAACCTGTCCCGACTGGAACTCACCGAGGCCCAGGCCGACCAGACGCTGGAGAAGCTCAACGGCATCTTCGCCCTGGTGGAACAGATGAAGGCCATCGATACCTCCGGCGTGGAGCCGCTGTCGCACCCGATCGCCGCCATCGAACCGGCGTTGGCGTTGCGCCTGCGCGAGGACGTCGTGACCGAGACCAATCGCCGCGACGATTACCAGCAACCCGCCCCGGCGACCCAGGATGGCCTGTACCTGGTTCCCAAGGTGATCGAATAAGCCCGGCGTAGCCGCTCACGCCTTCGCCCGCTCCCCCGGCACAGCCGACCAGCAAGACCGCAGCCTGACCTATTCCATGCATAAGCTCACCCTCAAAGAACTGTCCGCGCAACTGCAAGCGCGCAAGATTTCCGCCACCGAACTGGCGACCCTGTTCCTGGATCGCATCGACGCCAGCGACCTCAATGCCTTCCTGCATGTGGATCGTGAGTTGACCCTGGCGCAGGCCAAAGTCGCCGATAGCCGTCTTTCAGACAATAATGCCGGTCAATTGACCGGTGTGCCTATTGCCCATAAGGACATTTTCGTCACACGCGGGTGGCGCACAACTGCAGGTTCGCGCATGCTCGACAATTACGTGAGCCCCTTCGACGCGACCGTGGTGGAGCAGTTCAACGCCGCCGGCACGGTCACGCTGGGCAAGCTCAACTGTGACGAATTCGCCATGGGATCGGGCAACGAGAACTCCTTCTTCGGCCCCACGCTGAACCCCTGGGACAAGCGCGCCGTGCCCGGCGGCTCCTCGGGCGGTTCGGCCGCAGCCGTGGCCGCGCGCCTGGCGCCGGCGGCCACCGCCACCGACACCGGCGGCTCGATCCGCCAGCCGGCCTCGCTGTGCGGCGTCACCGGCATCAAGCCCACCTATGGCAGCGTCTCGCGCTACGGCATGATCGCCTTCGCCTCCTCGCTGGACCAGGGCGGCCCGATCGCCAAGACGGCCGAAGACTGCGGCCTGCTGTTGAACGCCATGACCGGCTTCGATGAGCGCGACTCCACCAGCCTGCAACGTCCCAAGGAAGACTTCACCCGCTCGTTGAACGACAGCCTGCAGGGCCTGCGCATCGGCGTGCCCAAGGAATTCTTCGGCGCCGGCCTGGCCGCCGATGTGGAAGCCGCCGTGCGTGCGGCGCTGTCCGAGTTCGAAAAGCTGGGCGCCAAGCTGGTCGAGATTTCCCTGCCCAAGACCGAGCTGTCGATCCCGGTGTATTACGTGATCGCCCCGGCCGAGGCTTCGTCGAACCTGTCGCGTTTCGACGGCGTGCGCTACGGCCACCGCGCCGCCGACTACGGCAATCTGGATGACATGTACCGCAAGTCGCGCGCCGAAGGCTTTGGCGAAGAGGTCAAGCGCCGCATCCTGGTCGGTTCCTACGTGCTCTCGCATGGCTACTACGACGCCTACTACCTGCAGGCCCAGAAGATCCGCCGCCTGATCGCCCAGGACTTCCAGAACGCCCTGGCCGGCGCCAACCGCCAGTGCGACGTCATCATGGGCCCGGTCTCGCCCACCGTGGCCTGGGACCTGGGTGACAAGACCAACGACCCGGTGGCCAACTACCTGGCCGACATCTTCACGCTCTCCACCAGCCTGGCCGGTCTGCCCGGCATGTCCATCCCCTGCGGCTTCGGACAGGGCGAGAAGAACGGCAAGCGCCCGGTCGGCCTGCAGATCATCGGCAATTATTTCGACGAAGCGCGCCTGCTGAACGTGGCGCACCAGTTCCAGCAGGCCACCGACTGGCACCTGCGCGAACCGGCCTGAGCCTGCAGCCCAGCCCTCGTCACCAACAACAGCATTCGCAAGGACAACATCATGCAGTGGGAAGTCGTCATCGGCCTCGAAACGCACACGCAGCTTTCGACCCAATCCAAGATCTTCAGCGGCAGCTCGACCCGCTTCGGCGCTGAACCCAACACCCAGGCCAGCCCGGTGGACCTGGCCTTGCCGGGCGTGTTGCCGGTCCTGAACAAGGGCGCCGTGGAACGCGCCATCCAGTTCGGCCTGGCCATCGGCGCCACCATCGCGCCGCGCTCGATCTTTGCGCGCAAGAACTACTTCTATCCCGACCTGCCCAAGGGCTACCAGATCAGCCAGTTCGAGATCCCCGTGGTGCAAGGCGGCACCATGTCCTTCGCCGTCGAGAAGGACGGCAAGACCGAGATCAAGACCATCAACCTGACCCGCGCCCACCTCGAAGAAGACGCCGGCAAGTCGCTGCACGAAGACTACCAGGGCATGACCGGCATCGACCTGAACCGCGCCGGTACCCCCTTGCTGGAAATCGTCACCGAACCCGAGATGCGCAGCGCCGCCGAAGCTGTCGGCTACGCCAAGGCCCTGCACTCGTTGGTGATGTGGCTGGGCATCTGCGACGGCAACATGCAGGAAGGCTCCTTCCGCTGCGACGCCAACGTTTCCGTGCGTCCGGTCGGCCAGGAAAAATTCGGCACCCGTTGCGAAATCAAGAACCTGAACTCCTTCCGCTTCCTCGAAGAAGCCATCAACTACGAAGTGCGCCGCCAGATCGAACTGATCGAAGATGGCGGCACCGTCGTGCAGGAAACCCGCCTCTACGATCCGGACAAGAAGGAAACCCGCTCCATGCGCAGCAAGGAAGACGCGCAGGACTACCGTTACTTCCCCGACCCCGACCTGCCGCCGCTGGCCATCTCGCAGGAATGGATCGAGCGCGTCAAGGCCACCATGCCCGAGCTGCCCGCCGCCATGCGCGAGCGTTTCGTGGCCGAGTATGCGCTGCCGGAATACGACGCCATGGTGCTCACACAATCCAAGGGCATGGCGTCCTACTTCGAAGCCGTGGTCGCTGCTGCCGGCAAGGAACAGGCCAAGCCGGCCGCTAATTGGTTGATGGGTGACGTCGCCTCCACGCTCAATCGTGAAGACACCGACATCGCCGATGCACCTGTCAAGGCCGCGCAACTGGCCCTGCTGTTGAAGCGCATCGCCGACGGCACCATCTCCAACAAGATCGCCAAGGAAGTCTTCGCCGGCATGTGGGAAGCCAGGTCCGACAAGGATTCCCTGGCCGATGACATCATCGAGGCCAAGGGCCTGAAGCAGATCTCCGACAGCGGTGCGCTGGAAGCCATCGTGGACCAGGTGCTGGCCGCCAACGAAAAGTCGGTCGCCGAATTCCGCGCCGGCAAGGAGCAAGCCATCAACGCCCTGATCGGCCAGGCCATGAAGGCCACCCGAGGCAAGGCCAACCCCGCGCAACTGACCGAATTGCTGCGCAAGAAGCTGAGCAGCTGATACCCGGCCTGAAGCGTTTCGCATGAGCCCCACGCATGGCAACAGGCGTGGGGTTTTTTCTTGGGCGCTCTTCTATGCGGACAAGACCAGTGGCCGCCCCCGCGCCCAGCGATTGCTGGAGAGCGAAAACGTCAGCGAACTGACCTGGTGGTACCAGCCCGCCGGGATGTAGAGCATTTCCCCAGGCTGCACTTCACAGCACACCAGCGCCGCCTGGCGGGCCAGCGGAAAGCGTTCCAGGTCGGGATGATCGGGATCGAAGGGCGAGCCGAACAGGATGGCGTTGGCTTCCTTGGGATAGAGATACTGGTCATGATGCGGCGGCGCCAACCAGACGCGCTTGCTGCCCCAGACCTGGGCAAAGACATTGTCGTCATAGTCGCAATGCAGCGGCGTGATGCAGCCGGCCGGACCGATCCAGAAACGCGGCGGGCCCATCTTGTCGAAGAAGTTGGGCCAATGACACAGCCGATTGAGTTCACGTAATTCCAGGTTACCGAGATAGGGCGGCAAGCCGCTCTCGTCGGCAGCGGCGCGCTCCAGGTAATCGAGCAGCGTCATGTCCTGCATGGCGCGGTCCGGTGCGAAGGCGGTGTTGATGTAGTCGCCCACGCGAGCCCGCACCGGCAAGTGGCCGAAGTGCTGGCGCAGGTCTGGCAGCGTCATCGCCGCCAGCGGCCAGCGGCTGGCCATGCCGGACATCAGGAAGGGCAGCCCGGCAGCAGCACGCTGGCGGAAGGCCGCCGTCTTCAGCGGCCCCGTGCGCGGGATGGCGGCCAGGGCCGGCAAGCCCGCGCTGGCCTCACGGATGGCCTGGCGCATCTCGGCCACCGAGCCCACGCCCCGTATCCGGGCATCGCGCTGGTCACGCGCCAGCTTGCGCGCGGCGGCCTGCTCCCGGTCCAGGGTGGCAAGATCGGGGCGCGGCGGGAGTGTGCGGGCGGGATGGTCGGGCTTGGTCATCGCGGTATTGTAGCGCCGGGGCGCCGCCGCAGAACGCATAAGGATATGCGTTCTTGTTCCTTGTCCGCCTGCCGCGGGGGGGAGTGTAATGGTGGCTTTCGCCATCCCTATCAGGACACAGGAGCCCCCATGTCGGCCGCCACGCTGGAACGCCCGCAAGATATCCATCAAGAGTTCGAGATCCATCGCTTCGACGCGCCGCTGGGCGCCGAAATCGTCGGCCTGGACTTGAACCTGCCGGTCTCGGCCGCAGAGCTGGCACGCATCCGCAAGGCTTTGGTCGAACACGGCGTGGTGGTCTTCCGTGATCAGCGCATCACGCCGCAGCAGCATATCGACTTCAGCCGCCGCTTCGGCCCGCTGCAGGTGCACGTGCTCAACCGCTTCCACCTGGCCGGCCATCCGGAAATCCTGATCGTCTCCAACGTCGTCGAAAACGGCAAGCCCATCGGCTTAGTCGATGCCGGCGCCGACTGGCACTCGGACCTGTCCTACATGCCCAAGCCCAGCCTGGGTGCGCTGCTGCACTCACAGGAACTGCCCGCCGAGCGCGGCGACACGCTGTACGCCAATACCGCCGCCGCCTGGGACAGCCTGCCAGCCGCCCTGAAGACCTTGCTCGAAGGCAAGCGCGCCGTGCATTCCTATGTCTACCGCTACGAACGCCTGCGCAAGCTCTCGCCCTGGCGCGCGCCATTGACCCAGCAGCAGATCGATGAAGTGCCGCCGGTGGAACACCCGGTGGTGATCACTCATCCAGAGAGTGGCCGCAAGATGCTCTTCGTCAGCGAAGGGTTTACCTCGCACATCATTGGCATCCCGCGCGATGAAAGCGATGCGCTGCTCAAGGAACTGCACGCCCACATCACCCGCCCCGAGAATGTCTACACTCACCGCTGGCAGCCGCATGACCTGGTGTTCTGGGACAACCGCAGCACCCAGCACTACGCCGCGATCACCCCGCAACACCTGCGCCGCACGCTCTACCGCACCACCGTCGAAGGCGACGTGCCGCGCTGAACGGCCACGGCCAGCACCTGCGCATCGTCCAGCAGGCGGAAGACGCTGACTGCATCGGTCAGCGAGGCCGCCTGGTCCTGCATGGAGCGCGCGGCAGCGGCAGCCTGTTCCACCAGTGCGGCGTTCTGCTGCGTGGTCTCGTCGATGTGGGTGATGGCCAGGTTCACCTGTTCGATGCCGTCACTCTGTTCCTGGCTGGCCAGCGTGATCTCGCGCACCACCTCGGTCACCCGCGCCACACTCTGCACCACTTCCTGCATGGTGTCGCCGGCCCGTGCCACCAGCCGGCTGCCATCGTCCACCTTTTCCACCGAGTCGTCGATCAACTGCTTGATCTCCTTGGCCGCCGAGGCCGAACGCTGCGCCAGCGAGCGCACTTCGGAAGCCACCACCGCAAAGCCGCGTCCCTGCTCACCGGCGCGGGCCGCTTCCACGGCCGCGTTGAGCGCCAGGATATTGGTCTGGAAAGCGATGCCATCGATGACCCCGATGATGTCGGCGATCTTCTGCGAAGAGGCATGAATGGCGCCCATGGTCGCCACCACCTGGTCCACCACCGCACCGCCCTGGGTCGCCACCTGCGAGGCCGAGGCCGCCAGCTCATTGGCCTGGCGGGCGTTGTCGGCGTTCTGCTTGACGGTGGAGGTCAGCTGTTCCATGGCCGAGGCGGTTTCTTCCAGCGAACCGGCCTGCGCCTCGGTACGCGCCGACAAGTCCAGGTTGCCGGTGGCGATCTCGCGTGAGGCCGTGTTGATGGTCTCGGTCCCCATCCGCACCCGGCCCACGATGTCGAGCAGGTTGCCATTCATGGTCTTGAGCGCGGCCAGCAATTTGCCGGTCTCGTCACGGCTGCTGCTGTCGATGCGGGAGGTGAGGTCGCCTGCGGCCACCGTCTCGGCGATGGTCACCGCCTGGTTCAGCGGCCGCGTGATGCTGCGCGTGAGCAGCCAGGCCAGCGCCGCCCCCAGCACGATCTCGATGGCGCCCAGCGCCAGCAGCATGCTGCGACCGGAACGGTAGTCGCGGTTGATCTCGGCGGCGGTCTGGTCGATCACCTGCTTCTGGAAATCGGCGTAGCGCAGCACGCTGTTGGCGTAATCGTCCATCATCTTGACCAGCGTGGTATCGGTCATCTCGCGTGCGCGGGCGTCGTCGCCAGCCGTCTTGACGTCGAAGATGCTCTGGCGCGTGGCCCGATAGGCCGCGCGCAGCTTGCCGACTTCATCGAAGAGCCGCTTTTCTTCGGCATCGGTGATGGCCGCCTCGACCTCCTTCTGCAACTGGCTGATCCTGGCCGACTGCGCATCGACCTGCTTCTGGAAGTATTCCTGGAAGGCGTCGTCGTCGCTCTTCATCACAGCGAAGGTGCGCACGCCGTTCTCCTTGATGGCCGCATGCCACTGCACGGCGTCGCGCTCCTTCTTCAGGGCGATGCGGGTCATGTCGTCGGTGGCGTCGCCGATGCTGCCCAGCCGCCACACCCCCAGGGCGACCATGACCGCCATCAACATCAGCAAGGCAATGAAGCCGATGGCCAGGCGTACGCCGATCTTGAGGTTTTTCATCTTGTCTCCCCTTGTGTGACGCGCCAGGCCATGGTGTTGAATTGTTGTGGGCGGAACCGGCGCAGGTGGCTGTTGCGATGGAAATCATCTTGCAGCCAGGTCAGCCTAACACAGCAATTGGATGATGCAGCACAACTCGGGAAGACCCTGAGGAGACTGTTGTATTCGGGCAAACTGTCCAATGGCTCAAGCGGCTCAAGCGGCTCAAGCGCCCGCGCCGCCCTCCCAGTGCATGTCCGTATCGAGCGGATAGATCGGCCGGCGCACCTTCTTGATCGGGAACAGCCGGAAATTGGCGCTGGTCGGCCCGCCGCTATCCGAATCGCATTCCACCAGCGCACGGCTGATGGGCGCGAAGACCGGACGGCAATACATGCGCGACTTCAGGATCAGGAAGGATTGCTGCGCCGGGTCCAGGCCCAGGCTGGTGAACACGCCCAGGTCATAAGGCTCGACCCGTTCCTCGGTGATGACGATGCGCGCCGCGCCGATATCGAAGAGCACGCTGCGCCCCATCTGCAAGGTCGATCCGGTATAGATCGGCCCGGTCACCGTGAAGCGGCCATCGGTGATGGCCACTACCTTGCCGGTATAGACCGGCGGCGTCTTGGTGATGCCCTGGGCCGCCAGATCCACCTTGTTGCCCACGGCCAACGTGACGGTTGCCCCGATACCCGCCTCGACCAATTGCGCCACCGCCTCGGGGTCGCTCAGCGGTCCGACCGCGATGCCTTCCAGCCCTTCCTGCAGCGCCGCCTCCAGCACGTCCATGGTGTTGCAGGTGCCGCCGGACATGACGTTGTCGCTATGGTCCAGCAGCAGCACCGGCCCCTGGCCCGGCCCTTGGCTCAATTGCCGGGCCTGCGCCAGCGACGCTGCCAACGGTGGGCTGTGATAGACGAAGTCGGCGCGCTCGGCCCAGATCTGCCGCGCGATACGCGCTGCCACCGCATCGGCCTGCACCGCATCATTCTCGGTCACCACCACCACCGACATGCCGGCATCGCGGAAGTCCGACAAGGGAAACCCCGCCAACACCGACACCGCCAGCACGCCCGGCTCCTGCTCGGCGGCCTTGGCCGCTTCCACGGCGCGCTGCATGGCCGAGGCCGAGGTATTGCTGGTCAGCGTGGCCGACAGCACCGGCACCTGGCGCCAGGCCATGCGCGGCTGCGAGCGCCCGCGCAGCCGCGCCAGCAGCAGGCGGCCGGCGTGCTCGCCGGTCTCGAACATGTCGATGTGCGGATAGGTCTTGAAGCTGACGATGACATCGGCATGCGTCACCATCTTCTGCGTGACATTGCCATGCAGATCCAGCGCCACCGCCATGGGCGTATGCGGGGCGATACGGCGGATGCGTTCCAGCAGCGCCCCTTCGCCGTCCTCGGCGTTCTCGGCCACCATCGCGCCGTGCAGGTCCAGCAGGATGGCGTCGCACCCCTGCTCGATGGCGCGCACGATGGCGTCGCACATCAGCGTATAGGCATCGGCCGCCACTGCCGCGCTGGGATTGGCCCAGGCGGCCAGCGGCGTGACGATCTCCACACCGGCTTGCTCGGCCAGTTCCAGGAAAGCGCCCATGGCGGTGCGCGCGCCCTTCTGGTCACGATAGGCGGCGTCGTCCCATTGCGGGGCGAAAGCTTCAAGGGGCGTGGGAATCGGCGAGAAGGTATTGGTCTCGTGATTCATGCGTGCAATGACGAATTTCGGTTTCATGATCAGTTTCCTGCATTAATCACCAATTACGCGCTGACTACGCCTGCGCTGGCCAGCATGGCCTGCAACAGCACGTTGCAACCGGCTTCCAGGTGCTCCGGGCGGGCGTCTTCGATCTCGTTGTGGGAAACCCCATCCTTGCAAGGCACGAAGATCATTCCCGCCGGTGCCAGACGCGCAGCATAGATGGCGTCATGCCCGGCGCCGGAGACCACGTCCATGGTCTTGTAGCCGAGCGTCGCCGAGGCGGCGCGCACATTGTCCACGCAATCTGGATCGAAGGGGCAGGGCGGGAAGTAGGACACCCGTTCCAGTTCGATGGACAGCCCCGTCTTCTTGCGCATCGCCTCCAGATAGGCCAGCAGGTCTTCATGCATGCGGGTCAGTGATACCTCGCTGACATTGCGCAGGTCGATGGAGAATTTCACCTGCCCCGGAATCACGTTGCGGCTGTTGGGCATCACCTGCACCTGGCCCACCGTGCCGCGTCCATACGGCGCATAGCGGTGGGCGATGGCCACCACCTCCTGCATGATGTAGGTCGAGACCTGCAGTGCATCCTTGCGGATTTCCATGGGCGTGGGCCCGGCATGCGATTCAAAACCGGTCACCGTGCAGTCGTACCAGGACAGCCCCAGCACCGCCGGCACCACGCCGATGACGGTATCGGCATTTTCCAGCACTGGCCCCTGCTCGATGTGCGCCTCGTAATACGCCCCGATGGGGTGGTCGCCGCAGACCTGGTCGCCGATATAGCCGATGCGCTCCAGTTCGTCGCGTACCTTCTTGCCCTCGACATCGGTGGCGTTGTAGGCATGGTCCAGCGTGAAGGCGCCGCAGAAGACACCGGAGCCCATCATCACCGGTACGAAGCGCGAACCCTCTTCATTGGTCCACACCGCCACCTCGATCGGGGCCTCGGTCTGGATGTTGTGTTGATTCAGCGTACGCACCACTTCGATGCCGGCGAGCACGCCGTAGTTGCCGTCGAACTTGCCGCCGGTCGGCTGGGTATCGATGTGCGAGCCCGTCATCACCGGGGGCAATGCATTGTTGCGACCGGGGCGGCGCATGAAGATGTTGCCGATCTGGTCTACCACCACGCTCATGCCTTCGGCGCGCGCCCAGGCGCTCACCAGGTCGCGTCCCTGCTTGTCCAGGTCGGTCAGGGCCAGGCGGCACACGCCACCCTTGGCAGTGGCGCCGATGCGGGCCAGTTCCATCAGCGAGTCCCACAGGCGTGCGCCGTCGATGCGCAGGGTAGAGATTTGGGTGTTCATGTCCATCTTTGATTCCTTGTTTGGTTTTGGCGTCGGCGATCCTTCGATACGGCCTGCGGCCTGCTCAGGACGAACGGGAGGATGGGCATCCATCACTGCGTTGGCAGAACCATCTCCAACCCGTTCGACCTGAGTAGCCGCGCAGCGGCGTATCGAAGGACACACCGTCCTCACTCATGCCGCCAGATTCACCCCCAGATAACGGTCCTTCACACCTTCATCAGCCAGGAACTCGGCATTGCTGCCGCGATAGACGATGCGCCCCTGTTCGACGATGTAATGCCGGTCCGCCAGCTGCGTACACACTTCCAGATTCTGTTCCACCAGGATGATGGACATCCCGGTGGCCTTGATCTGCCGGATCTGCGCCACGATCTCGTCCACGATCACCGGGGCCAGGCCTTCGACGGGCTCGTCCAGCATCAGTACGCGCGGATGCGTCATCAGCGCACGCGCAATGGCCAGCATCTGCTGCTCGCCGCCCGACAGCTGGCCGCCGCCATTTCTGCGACGCTCCTTCAGGCGCGGAAAGATGGCATAGATCTCTTCCAGCCCCCAGGCCGATTCCTTGCGCGCGGCCATGGTCAGGTTCTCTTCCACCGTCAGCAGCTTGAAGATGCCGCGATGCTCCGGCACCAGGCACACGCCGCGTGCGGCGATCTTGTAGGAAGGCAGGCCGCTGATGAGCTGGCCTTCGAAGAGCACCCGGCCCTGGACCGGCGGCACCACGCCGACGATGCTCTTCAAGGTCGTGGTCTTGCCCGCGCCATTGCGGCCCAGCAGCGTCACCACCTCACCCTTATCGACCTGCAGCGACACGCCCTGCAGGATGTGGCTCTTGCCATAGTAGCCGTGAACGTCTTCCACTTGCAGGATCATGCTCGGCCTCCGGTGATCATGCTGCCGAGGTAGGCCCGGCGCACGCGTTCATCGCTGCGGATCTCGGCCGGCTTGCCCTGCGCCAGGATCTGGCCCAGCTGCATCACCGTGATGCGGTCCGAGATATCCATCACGATATCCATGTTGTGTTCGATCAGCACCACCGTATAGTCGCGCCGCAAGCCGTGGATGAGCTGCTTCATCTCGGCGATGTCGTCGATGCCCATGCCCGAGGTCGGCTCGTCCAGGAAGATCACCTTGGGGCGTCCGGCCATGGCCATGCCCACTTCCAGCCGCCGTTGCTGGCCATGCGAGAGTTCGGCGCAGGCGCGCTGCGCCACGGCCTGCAGCGACAGCCGCGCCAGCAGTTCATCGGCCAGCGCGCAGGCGGCGCTGAACTGTTCGGCACGCTTCCAGGGATTGAGCGCGGCCAGTGGCGCGCGTCCTTGCGCCGCCAGGCGCAGGTTTTCACGCACGCTCAGGTTGGGAAACAGACTGGTCACCTGGAAGGAGCGCGCCAGTCCCTTCTGTACCCGGCGATTGCCCGGCAGGTGCGCCACTTCTTCGCCCTCGACCAGGATGCTGCCCTCGGTGATGGGCGTGGTGCCGGTCAGCGTATGGAACAGCGTGGTCTTGCCCGCGCCATTGGGACCGATCACCGAATGCACGGTGCCGGCCTCGATGTCGAGCGTGATGCCGTTGACAGCGGTGAACTTGCCGTAACGCTTGGTCACGTTCACCGCTTGCAGGATGGGGCGGCTCATGAGTGCTTCTCCTTGGTCACGGTAGCGGCCTGTGCCGATGCGTCCTTGTTGCCGCGCACGGCGTCGATGATCTTCATGGCCAGACCGAACAGGCCCTTCTGCATGTACAGACTCACCGCAATGAGCAGCAACCCCAGCAGCATCAGCCAGCGCGGCCACAGCGTGGAGAGCCAGTTGCCCACCAGCACATAGAAGCTCGCTCCCAGCACGGAAGCAAACAGGTTGCCGGTACCGCCGATGACGGTCATCACCAGGATGGCCTCGCTGGTGTGGTACTCGATGTTGGACAGCGGTGCGACACCCGTCATCATCGCGTGCAGCCCACCGGCCAGGCCCGTCACTGCACCCGAGATGACGAAGGCCGCCAGCTTCAGCAGCCGCACGTCATACCCCAGCGCCGAGGCGCGCGCCTCGTTCTCGCGCACCGCCAGCAGCGTCTTGCCCAGCACCGAATCGACCACCCGCTGCAACAGCCAGAACACCAGCACGAACAGGATGGCCACCACCGTGTAGTACTGCCAGGACGACTTGGTCGGCAAGAGCGTCAGCCCGAACAGCGCCAGCGGCGGACGCGGGATATCCAGCAGGCCGTTGTCGCCGCCGGTGACGTCCTTCATCGTATAGGCCAGGAAGTAAAACATCTGGGCAAAGGCCAGCGTGAGCATGACGAAGTAGGTGCCGCGCTGGCGGATCGAGAACCAGCCCACCAGCAGCGCCACCAGCGCGCCACCGAGGGCCGCCAGCGCCAGCGCCGGCAAGAGCGCCAGCTTCAACTGCAGCAGCACCACCCCGGCGGTATAGCTGCCCACCCCAAAGAAGATGCCCTGGCCGAAGGACATCAACCCGGTATAGCCCAGCAGCAGGTTGCAGCCCAGCGCCGCCAGCGCGAACACCAGCACTTCGGTGGCCAGCGTGCCCGAGGGCAGCAGCAGCGGCAGCAACAGCGCGACGGCGGCGGCCAGCAGGGTGTAACGGAAATGCGCAATCTGTTTCATGGAAACCTCTGTGCAGAAAAGGTCAAAGCGCGTCAGGCCGCGCCGGGACGGCCGAGCAGGCCATTCGGGCGCAGCAGCATCACGGCGGCCATGGCGACATAGATCATCAGGTGCGCGCCCTCGGACCAGACCGTGCTCATCACGCTCTGCACGATGCCGACCAAGATGCCGCCGATGAGCGCCCCCCAGAAGCTGCCCAACCCGCCGATGACCACCACCACGAAGGCAATGCCCAGCGCTTCCACGCCCATGAAGGGATCGGCCCCGCGTATGGGCGCAGCCAGTGCACCGGCAAGCCCTGCGGTGGCCGCGCCCAGCGCGAAGACCAGGCTGAAGATGCGGTTGATGTTCAGGCCCAGCAGCGACACCATCTCGGTCGATTCCGAGCCGGCGCGCACGATCGAGCCCAGCCGCGTCCCCTCCAGCACCCACCACAGCAGCAGCGCCATCACGGCGGTCAGGCCGATGACGAAGAGACGATACTTGGGATAGACCAAGCCGCCCCACATCACCACGCCCTGCAGCAGATCCGGCGGCGCGACATTGTTGCCCAGCGGTCCCCAGGCCGAGATCACCGCTTCCTGGATCACCAGCGCCAGGCCCACCGTGAAGAGGATGTGGAAGTGATGCGGCAGCGCATACACGTGGCGCAGCACGAAGCGCTCCACGATCCAGGCGAACAGGCCCACGGCGACGGGTGCAATGAGCAGCGACCACCAGAAATCGAAGCCGCGACTGGTGGCCTCGTAACAGAGATAAGCGCCCAGCAGGAAAAAGGCGCCATGCGAGAAATTGACAAAGCGCAGCAGGCCGAAGACGATCGACAGGCCCACCGCCAGCAGGAAGTAGAGCATGCCGATGCCCACGCCATTGGCGATCTGCAGCAGATAGATGTTCATGGAACCTCGTGACAAAGATGCTTTTTCCTTGGCCGTTCGTCCTGAGTAGCCGCGTCAGCGGCGTATCGAAGGCGTGGCTCCCGTTGTGTAGGCCACAGCGCCTTCGATACGCCCCTGCGGGGCTACTCAGTCCGAACGGAGACAGGTGTGCCGAACCTCAGCACCGCCCCATCACAGCTTGCACTGCGTTTTCTCCAACGGCAGGAAGGACTTGCCGGAGGAAACGATATCCGCATAGTCATTCTTGTTGGCCATCTTCGCCTTGGCCTTGCCCTTGAGCAGGTAGTAGTTCTTGATGAGCTGGTGGTCGCCCTTGCGGATTTCCTCGCTGCCGGTCAGCCCCTCGTACTTCATGCCTTCCATGGCCGCGATCACCGCCTTGGGATCGGTGCTGTTGGCCTTGATGATGGCGTCCAGGATGATCTTGGTACAGATGTAGGAACCGGCCAGGCTGTAGTTGGGATCGATCTTGAGGTTGTCGTTGACCAGCTTGACGAATTCCTTGTTGAAGGGCGCATCGATGGCGTGCCAGTACTGCGCACCGAAGTAGACGCCATCGCAGATGTCCGCCCCCAGCGTCTCGAACTGTTCCAGCCCCGAGGCCCAGGCCATGAGGATGGTGCAGTTGTTCTTCATGCCGAAGCTGACTGCCTGGCGCAGCGTGTCCGAGGATTGCGAACCGAAGTTCAGCAGCAGCAGCACGTCCGGCTTGGCCGCAATGGCATTGGTGAGATAGCCGGAGAATTCCTTTTCGGTCAGCGAGTGGTAGCTGTTGCCCACATGCTCGATGCCCTTTTCCTTGAAGATGTTCTTGGCCGCCGACAGCAAGCCTTCGCCGAACACGTATTGCGGCGTGATGGTGTACCAGCGCTTGGCGTTGGGCATCTTTTCCAGCAGCGGACGCACGGTCTGTTCAATCGCCCCGAAGGTCGGCACCGACCAGCGGAAGGTGGCGCGGTTGCAATCGCTGCCGGTGATCTCATCGGCCCCGGCGGTGGTGATGAAGACCGCGCCGGCCTTGTCGGCTTCCTTGCCCATGGCCAGCGCCTCGCCGGAGAGGATGCCGCCGGCGAAGAAGCGCGTGCCCTTCTCGATGCTCTCCTGCATCTTGCGCACGGCGGTGGCCGGCTTGCCTTCGGTGTCGAGGTTGACGTAGCTGGTGCTCTTGCCCAGCACCTTGCCGTATTTCTGCAGGGCCAGCTTCATGCCCATGTCGGCGAACTTGCCATTGGCGGCGAAAGGCCCCGACATCGGCACCGGACAGCCGAAGGCAATGCTCTCGGCCTGGGCGAAGACATCGTGGTAGCTCAATGCACCGGGTGCGGCCAGGGCGGACAGTTTCAGGAAATTGCGACGGCTGATCATGCTTGTTTCTCCCTCAAGGCGAATGATTGAAAGATGACATCCAAGGAAATGCGCAACACTGCATTACTGCCCGTCAACGCAAGTTCCATGCCTGTGTCCTCCCAAAAAATTAGGAAAGCAGGGCATGGATGGATTGCATGGACGTGTGAAATCCTCCGCCACGAACGAGCGGAAAAGCATCGATCAACAGGGCCGCACTGTCTTGCGCAAGCGCCGCAAGCCAGCACGTGATGATGAAAAAACGCTGCAGCAGCGCGCCTTTGTGCTGCATGGCGTGAGCCATCATGGGCTCCTCCTGCCGCTCCGAAGAGCGTGTCTCCAAATGTGGGCTTGCCGTTCTCCCGTGCTGCCGGTGTGTCTCCACCGGTCGTCCACGACGGTCTGGTTTTCTAAGTTTTCTTGCTTTTGGTGCAGGTCTTCTATCTACTTCCTGCGTGCTGGGACAGATGATGTCTTCTGCACCGCGCCTGACCTTTTCTGCACCAGCAAGATGATGGCCATGTTCTGGCCAGGTCCTTCATCATACTCACCCGAAAAGAAAAACGGCATGAAAACTTCATGCCGTTGATCCTGTTTATTTCATCTGCGGGAACGCAAATTCTGCCCCGGCGCTGGCCGTATTGGGCCAGCGCTGCATCACCGCCTTGGCCCGGGTGTAGAAGCGCACCCCCTCTGGTCCGTACATGTGATGGTCGCCGAAGAGACTGCGCTTCCAGCCGCCAAAGCTGCTGAAGGCCATCGGCACCGGCAAGGGCACGTTGACTCCGACCATACCCACTTCGATCTGGCGCACGAACTCACGCGCCACGCCGCCATCACGGGTATAGACCGCCACGCCATTGCCATACTCGTGCGCATTGATCAGTTCCACCGCGCTGGCGATGTCCGGGCAGCGCAGCACGCACAGCACCGGGCCAAAGATCTCTTCCTTGTACACCGTCATTTCCGGCGTGACGTGATCGAGCAGCGTGCCGCCGACGAAGAAACCCTTCTCGAAGCCCGGCACCTGGTAGCCGCGACCATCGACCACCAGCGTCGCGCCTTCTTCCACGCCACGCCCGATCAGCCCCTCGATGCGCTCCTTCGCCGCCGCCGTCACCACCGGTCCCATCTCAGCGCCGGCCGCCATGCCTTCGTTGATCTTCAGATTGCGTGCGCGCTCGGCCAGTGCGGCCACCAGTTCATCACCGGCGCTACCCACGGCCACTGCTACCGAGATCGCCATGCAGCGCTCGCCGGCCGAGCCGTAGGCCGCGCCCATCAAGGCATCCACTGCCAACTGCATGTCGGCGTCGGGCATGACCACCATGTGGTTCTTGGCGCCGCCCAGCGCCTGCACGCGCTTGCCCTTGGCCGAGCCACGGGCATAGATGTATTCCGCAATCGGGGTCGAGCCGACGAAGCTGATGGCCTTGACCTGCGGATGATCCAGCAGCGCATCCACGGTCACCTTGTCACCTTGCACGACGTTGAAAACGCCATCGGGCAGGCCGGCTTCCTTGAGCAGATCGGCGATCAGCAGCGACGCCGAGGGATCGCGCTCGGACGGCTTCAGCACGAAGCAGTTGCCGCAAGCAATGGCGATGGGGAACATCCACATCGGCACCATCGCCGGGAAGTTGAACGGCGTGATGCCGGCCACCACGCCCAGCGCCTGGCGCATCGACCAGGCGTCGATGCCGCGGGCGATCTGGTCGGTGTATTCACCCTTGAGCATCTGCGGAATGCCGGCGGCGAATTCGACGACCTCGATGCCGCGCGCCACTTCACCCTGGGCATCCGAGAAGGTCTTGCCATGCTCGCGCACGATGATGCGGGCGAAGTCATCGGCCCGTTGCTGGATCAGGTGCAGGAAGCGGAACAGCACGCGGGCGCGGGTCAGCGGCGGCGTGTTGGACCAGGCCGGGAAGGCGGCCACACCGGCCTTCACCGCCGCATCGACTTCGTCGCTCGTACCCAGGGCCACCTGCGCCACCGGCACGCCCTGGGCCGGGTTGAAGACATCGGCGTAGCGCCCGCTCCTGGTATCGACGCGCTGCCCGCCGATGTAGTGTGCAATCTTTTCCATGACTCTTTCTTGCGTAAATACGAAAAGGGTGTGATCAGGCCAGCGTCTTGAGGATGGCCGCCAGCTTGCCGAACAGTTCGTCGATCTGCTGCTTGTTGATGATCAGCGGCGGCGACAGCGCGATGATGTCGCCGGTCACGCGGATCAGGATGCCGTCGTTGAAGGCGCGCACGAATGCGTCATAGGCGCGGGCGCCGACGCGGCCCGGGATGGAGGCCAGCTCGATACCGGCGATGAGGCCAATGGTGCGCACATCGATCACGTGCGGCAGGCCGCGCAGGGCGTGCGCCGCTTCCTGGAAATAATCGGCGACCGCTTGCGCGTTCTCCAGCACGCCCTCGGTCTGGAACACCTCCAGCGAGGCCAGGCCAGCCGCGCAGGCCAGCGGGTGGCCGGAATAGGTATAGCCGTGGAAGAGCTCGATGCCGTCCGGGCCGCTCATGAAGGCATCGTGGATTTCCGGCTTCACGAAGACCGCGCCCATCGGCACCACGCCATTGGTGAGGCCCTTGGCGGTGGTGAAGATGTCCGGTTCCACATCGAAGTAGTCCGACGCAAAGGGCGTCCCCAGGCGGCCAAAGCCGGTGATGACTTCATCGAAGATCAACAGGATGCCGTGCTTGGTGCAGATCTCGCGCAGGCGCTTCAGGTAGCCCTTGGGCGGGATCAGCACGCCCGTGGAGCCGGCCACCGGTTCCACGATCACGGCGGCGATGTTGGTGGCGTCGTGCAGGGTGACCAGGCGTTCCAGTTCATCGGCCAGGTGCGCGCCGTATTCCGGCTCGCCCTTGGTGAAGGCGTTCTTTTCCAGATTGTGGGTGTGCGGCAGGTGGTCCACGCCCGGCAGCAGCGCGGTGCTGAAGGTCTTGCGGTTGCCGCCGATGCCGCCCACCGACATGCCGCCGAAGCCCACGCCGTGATAGCCGCGCTCGCGGCCGATCAGGCGGGTGCGGGTAGCGTTGCCCTTGGCGCGGTGATAGGCCAGGGCGATCTTGAGCGCCGTATCCACCGCCTCCGAACCGGAGCCGGTGTAGAACACATTGCTGAAGCGGTTGCCGGTATAGGCCTTCAAGCGCTCGGCCAGTTCGAAGGCGCTGGGATGGCCGAGCTGGAAGGACGGCGCATAGTCCAGCGTGGCCACCGACTTCTGCACGGCCGACACGATCTTGGGATGGGCATGGCCCAGCGGTACGCACCACAGGCCGGCGGTGCCGTCCAGGATGGCATTGCCGGCGTCATCGCGGTAATGCATGCCTTCGGCGGAGACCAGCATGCGCGGCGCGGCCTTGAAATTGCGGTTGGCAGTGAAGGGCATCCAGTAGGCCGACAGGCTGGACGGATGCGTTGGGTCTTGGCTGGACATGGCAGGCACCGTGAAAAAGAGAAGAAATCCGGAGATCGAAATGACAGTGCTTGATTATTGCCATACAGTGGCCGTATTGTTAGCTACACTTTTGATTTTCGTTGGAAACTGTATTGGTCAAAGAGGCAAACTGTATTGCTTCACCCTGCGGGAGCCGGCGTGGCCGGCAGTTACTGTGTAACGCGCCCAAGCCTTGCACCTAGCGGAGTATGCGGCGATCCGGGGATGCGCACACCGTGGCGACGATGAGCAATACAGTTCCCGATTTCTCCTTACACCTTGCGTCCTTGCAGCAATGCAGTAGCCCGCAAGCATCACACTTTGTCCGAAAGGAAGACATGGCCAAGCCCGCCCGCGCCCCCCTGCAACTGGACCTCAAGCGCAAGACCAGCGCCCGTCTGGTGGAGCAGGTCGCCAATGGCCTGGCCGGCCTGATCGAAACGGGCGAGCTGCGCTCCGGCGAGCGCCTGCCCTCGGTGCGCCAGTTTGCGCAGCACCACGACATCGGCTCTTCCACCGTGGTGGAAGCCTACGAGCAACTGGTGGCGCGCGGCATGCTGCAAGCCCGTCGCGGAGCAGGCTTCTTCGTCGCCGCCCGCGCCGGACAATCGGGCCAGCACGCCGTCTTCGTCCCGCCTGAGCCGGTGATCGATTCAGCCTGGCTGCTGTCGGAAATGTTTGCCGACGAACGCGTGCCCATCAAGGCCGGTTGTGGCTGGCTGCCCGGCAAGTGGCTCAACGACGAAGGCTTGCATCAGGCCGAGCGCCGCATCATCCGTTCCCCCGGCGCGCAGCAGGTTGGCTATGGCCACCCCTACGGCTATGCCCCGCTGCGCCAGCTGATCACGCAGTTCCTCGGCCATTGGTCGCTGGAGCTGGGTATCGAGCAGGTCCTGACCACCCACGGCGCCACGCAGGCGCTGGACCTGGTGATCCGCACCATGACCCAGCCCGGCGATACGGTGCTCATCGACGACCCCGGCTACTGCAACCTCATCGCCATGCTGCGCCTGGCCGGGTTGAACGTGATCGGCGTGGCGCGGACCCCGGGCGGGGTGGACACCGACATGCTGGAGACGCTGGCGCGCACGCACCGCCCCAAGATGTTCTTCACCACCAGCGTGCTGCAGAATCCCACCGGCACTTCCTACACGCCCGCCTGCGCCATGCGTGTGTTGCAGGCAGCCGAGCGGCATGGCTTCTGGGTGGTGGAGGACGACATCTTCCGCGAACTCGGCCAGGCCACCGATCCCATGCTGGCGGCGCTGGATGGCTTGCAGCGGGTGATCTACGTGGGCAGTTATTCGAAGACCATCGCGCCGTCATTGCGGGTGGGTTACATCGCCTGCCAGCGCGAGCTGGCGCGGCAGATCGTGCATACCAAGATGGTCTTGACGCTCACCAATTCGGAGATCAACGAGCGCCTGGTGCATAACGTGCTCACCGAAGGCCATCACCGGCGTCATGTGCAGACGCTCAACGCCACCTTGCTCAATGCCCAGGCAACCTTGAACGCCAAGCTGACCGAAGTGGGACTGACTCCCTTTACGGCGGCGCGTGGCGGCATGTTCAGCTGGGCCACCATCGAGGGTTGCGAACTGTCGGCGCGCGAGATCGCCGACCGCGCGCGGCAGAAGGGCATCTGGCTTGCGCCGGGGGATTTCTTCCATCTGGCGGCGCCGCACCAGACCAGCTTCCGGTTCAATGTCGGTTATGCTGACGTGCCGGAGCTGTTTGATTTCTTGCGAGGCTTGTAGGGCGCGCATGCCATTGCTGCGCACGCTACGCAGTGACCCTGGCCCGCGATCATCGGTGAGTCATACCCGCATTTCCAGAGGATTCCAACCATGACGTTTTCCGCACCAAGCCCCATCCGCGCCGTCGTCTTCGACTTCGGCGGCGTACTGTTCGACTGGAACCCGCAGTATCTGTATCGGCAGCTCATTGCAGACGAGCAGGAACGCAATCATTTTCTTACCCACATCTGTTCGCCCGAATGGAACGTGCAGCAAGATGGCGGACGCACCCTGGCCGAGGCCACTGCGCATCTGATCCAGCAGCATCCCCAGCACGAAACGCTGATCCGCGCCTTCTATGATCGATGGGTGGAAATGCTGCGCGGTCCGTTGCCGGAAGGGGTGGCGCTGCTGCGGGAATTGCATGCGCAGCAGGTGCCGTTGTTTGGCCTGACCAACTGGTCGGCCGAAACCTATCCGCATGCGCGCGACAAGCACGACTTCATGCAGGTCTTCCGCGATATTGTGGTCTCAGGCCACGAGCGCTGCATCAAGCCCGAGCCGCGCATCTACCAGATTGCGCTGGAGCGCTATGCTCGGCATCTGCCCGATCTCAAGCCGGAGGAATTGGTCTTCATCGACGATGCACAGAAGAACATCCATGCCTGCCGCGCACTGGGCTGGCATGGCATCCATCACGTCGATGCGGCAGGCACCCGGGCGCAATTGCGCGCCCTGGGCCTGCCGGTCTGAACCTGCCTGGGTTGCTGCGACCTGCCTAGAAGGTTTCCCATTCGCCGGAGGCGTCAGCGGCCTTGGGCGGTGATGGTTCTTTCTTGACGGTATTGGCCGTAGTGGTAGTAGGGGCAGCCTTGGGCGGCAGCGCGCGAGCTGCGGCGGCACGCACCTTGGGCGCTGGATTGACGACCTTGGCTGGACGGGGCGATGCGGGTTGTGGCTGTACCGAAACGGCGCCGGTCTTGAAGATGCCCACCGCACTGCGCAGTTCGGTGGCCTGTTCCGACATGGCCTGGGCGGCCGCTGCGGCCTGCTCCACCAGCGCCGCATTCTGCTGGGTGACCTGATCCATCTGGCTCAGCGCCTGGTTCACCTGCTCGATGCCGGTGGTCTGCTCCGACGAGGCCGCCGTGATCTCATTCATGATGTCGGTCACGTTGCGCACGGCCTGCACCACTTCATTGATCGTCTGACCGGCTTCGCCCACCAGATGCGTGCCGCGCTCGACCCGCTCGCCGGACAAGGTGATGAGGTCCTTGACATCCTTGGCGGCAGCCGCGCTGCGCTGCGCCAGGGAGCGCACTTCGCTGGCGACCACGGCAAAGCCGCGTCCTTGTTCGCCCGCCCGGGCGGCCTCGACGGCCGCATTCAGGGCCAGGATGTTGGTCTGGAACGCAATGCCTTCGATGACCGTGATGATGTCGGAGACTTTGCTGGAACTGTCGGAGATCTCGTTCATGGTATCGATGACGCGACTGACCACGTCGCCGCCCTTGGCCGCCAGCGTGGAGGCGTTTTCCGCCAGGGTATTGGCCTGCCGGGCATTGTCGGAGTTCTGGCGCACCGTCGAGGTCAGTTCTTCCATGCTCGATGCGGTTTCTTCCAGTGACGCTGCCTGCTCCTCGGTACGCTGCGACAGATCGGTGTTACCGCTGGCGATCTGGTTGGCGGCGACGGAAATGGATTCGCCCGAGGTCTGTATGCCGCGCACGATGGTGGTCAGCTGCTCGCGCATGCTGCCCAGCGACGCCATCAGGCTACGGCTGTCATTGGGTTTCAGCGGCACTGCCACGGTCAGGTCGCCTGCGGCGATCTGCTGCGCAACCTCGGCGGCTGCACCCGGTTCTCCACCGAGCGCGTTGACGATGCTGCGCGTGATCACCAGACCAGCGCCGATGGCCAGGAGGACCGTCAGCGCGCCGGCCGAGATCATGACGATCAGCGTCGATTTGCTCAGGGAGCGCACCAGCTCGCCGCGTTCCTTGAGCAGGGACTCTTCAGCATCCACGAATTCCTTCTGCAGCACGCGGAAGCGATCCATGAAGATCTTGTCGTGGGTCGCGCCGAAATAGGTTTGCAGCGCCTGCTGGGAGCCGCTGGCATTGGCTTCCTTTCTCAGCTTGATCAGGTTCTGGTCGACTTCCTCGATCTTGTTGCTCAGCTCCTGCATTTCAGCAAGCCGCTTCTGCTGGACTGGATTGTCCGCGGTCAGCGACTTGGCATCGTCAAAGGCGACCTTGAAATCCTTGCGGCCACCTTTGTACGGATCCAGAAAAGCCTCATTGCCCGATGCCACATAGCCACGGATGCCGGTCTCGATATTGACCATGTTGAGCAGCATGTCATCGGCCTTGCCCATGACCTGGTAGGTATGGATATTCATCGCACTGGCGCCTTCCAGCCTGTTGAAGTTCAACAGGGACAAGCTGCTGCCCACCAGCGATACGATGACGACGCACAGAAACGCCAACCCCAGTTTTCGACCCACGGTCATTGATCCAGACATTTTTTCCACCCCTCTACGAACCGGCCCTCGCCGGTCATTGTTCAAGTTGAACGCCATCGAAAATCGATGGCGCATAGATAGTCGGCAGCTCCCCAGCTGCGACCATTACATAACAAGCCTCATTACCGTTGCATCGCCTTGGACAGCACTGCCCTGGCGACTGCCTTTGCAGCGCAATCCTGTTCGGTGCCTGCATCAAGCGCCAGTTCTTCAAAGGTGGTCGTCAGGCTTTCCATGATCTCTTGCAGCCTGCTCAGTTGATGAAGCAATGCTCTTGGCTGATCCGAAGCAAGATGTTTGCCAGCATCTTCGATGTCCATTTGGGTTTCCTCGGAAGGGATGGGCCAACGGGATTTCATTTTCCCGTTCGCAACATCATTGATCTGCCGGTGTGCTGTAGGCGCGCCGCGACTGCGCAATGACGGAGCTCAGCAATTAATATAATTCCGTGGTGGATTTTTGTACCTAGGGATTTTCCCCAAAAGGCATCTTCCATCGGGAAGTGTTGCGAAGTGATGCAAGACACCGTGAGGTATGGTGAGTATTGGGGGCGCATCCAGGGGTGGGGGATAGACGCTTTCTCGCACGCTCAGAAAACCACCGCTGCGGTCACCGAAGGTCCGCGACCATTTCATTTGCGAAAATCGCGTTCTTGATTTCCTGGATGCCTTTGCTCTGTTCCGCGCTGGAAACGACACCGCTTATGGAGGGCGAGGATATTGGTCTGGGAAGAGGTGCTGTCGATGACGCTGATGATGTCGGCGTACTGCTTTACGGCCGCGAGCTTATCTCCGAACGCAGCAAGGTCGGCCAGCACCTTGCGTCAGTTGGCTGCATCTTGCCCAGAGGCCGGTCATGCTAAGAGCAAGGTTGGCGGCCTGTGCACAGAGCTAGTTGCAGCGGCCGCTCTGCAGATCGCACTGTGTCAGGCCGCTGTCAGCTTGCCCGGACGATGAAGCCCGCGTTTCATCGCGCAGATAATTCGCCCACTGTTCCGGTTGGCCCAGCCAGCGTCCGGTATCGAGCACCTCCAGCGTATCGCCCCGTTGCAGCACGAAGGTGGGGAAGCCGCGTCCGCCGACGTAGTTCAGCAGTTCACGGCTGGCCTCGATGTGGTCGGCCAGTTCTTCCTGCTCGATACGTTGCAGTTCGGCGCTGAAGACAGCGGCTTCGATGTCCAGCGCCTGTGCCAGTTCGGTCAGCGTGGCGGGCTCGGAAATGCGTCGTCCCTGCTGGTAATGCGCGCGCTGGATCGCTGCCAGCATGTCCAGTCCCGCCGCTTCTCCTTTGAGCGCCTGCACGGCCAGCACTGCAGCGGTCGGCGGGGCCGAGTCGAAGACGGCGTCGGTGTCTTTCAGCAATCCATTGAAGTAGGGCTCGCTAAAGACCTGGCCGGTCATCTGGGCGATACGGTGGTCATGTGGCATCACGTAATCGCGCAACTGGGCGTCCACGCGTCTGCGATTGCGCCCGGCCATCATGCCGCCGCCATGCGCCTGCACCGGCAGCACCTGGCGCGCCGCCGCCACCAGCGGCGCAGCGCCATAGCACCAGCCGCACAGCGGATCATGGATGTAATGAAGCACGGTGTCGTGCGTGACGGCGGGGGTGGTCATGGTGCGATGTCCTCTTGAATGAAACGGCACAGGGCCTGACGTTTTCTGCACTGTCAGGCCCTACGGATTACGGCCAGGCTCAGTAGCCTACCGTGAAACGCGCACGCACGTGCTTGGGCTGTTCCAGTTCGTCCAGCAGGGCCACGGCGAAGTCCTCGTAGGAGATCCAGCTCTTGCCATCGTCACCGACCAGCAATGCATCCTTGCCCAGGCGGAACTGGCCGGTGCGCTCGCCGGCCACGAACATCGCCGAGGGCGACAGGAAGGTCCATTCCAGCTCGGTCTCGGTGCGCAGGGCATGGAGGAAGTCACGGCCGCCGGCGGCTTCGGGCAGGTATTCGGCGGGGAATTCCGGCGTGTCGATCAAGGCCTTGCCCGGTGCGATCTCCAGGCTGCCTGCACCGCCCACGACGGCCAGGCGCTTGACGCCAGCGGTCTTCACGGCGGGCAGCAGATCGGCCGCGCCGAAGGTGGTGAAGCGGCCGCTGGAGATGACCACATCGGCGCCCTTGATGGCGGCGCTCAGGGCGGCGGCGTCCTTGACGTCGGCGGCGACCACGGTGACGCCGGTGCGCTGGGCGATCTTGCTGGCGTCGCGAGCGATGGCGATGATGGTGTGGCCACGGCGCAGAGCTTCGTCCGCGATGCGCTTGCCGACATTGCCGGAGGCGCCGATGAGTGCGATCTTCATGATGTTTCCTTTTCTGTGTCTGAGGTGTCAGGAGCGGCCATCATAGGATCGCTTTTGATTTCGAAAAACAGCATAATCAAACACAGTTTGTTTCTGAAATCGTTCAAATCATGAGGTGAGGGGATGGATCGCTTGATGGCCATGCAGGTGTTCGTGACGGTGGTCGACAGCGGCAGCCTGTCGGCGGCGGCCGAGCAACTGGATTTGTCGCGGCCGGTGGTCTCGCGCTACGTGGCCGAACTGGAAGACTGGGTCGGCGCGCGGCTGCTGCACCGGACCACGCGGCGGCTCTCGCTCACGCCCGCCGGCAATGAACTGCTGCCGCGCTGCCGGCAGATGCTGGACTATTCCGAGGACATGCGTCACGCCCTCGATGCGCCTGACGAGACACCGCGCGGACTCTTGCGCATCACGGCCAGCACTTCCTTTGCCCAGACCCAGCTGATCCAGGCGGTGGTGGAGTATGGGCGCCGCTATCCCGGCGTGGCGGTGGACCTGCTGGCGCTGGACCGCACCGTGAACCTGGTGGAAGAGCGCATCGACCTGGCCATCCGCATGACCAACCGGCTGGAGCCGAACCTGATCGCGCGTCCGCTGGGCGTGTGCCGTTCGATCATCTGCGCCACGCCGGATTACCTGGCCCGCCACGGATTGCCGCGCAAGGTGGAGGACCTGGCCCTGCACAATTGCCTGACGCACTCCTATGTGGGGCGCAGCCTGTGGCAGTTCGATCCCAAGAAGAAAAAAGCCAAGAGCGGGAGGGGCGCTTCAGCGCCCAAGCCCCTGACCGTCGCCGTGGGCGGCAGTATCAGCGCCAACGAGGTGACGGTGCTGCTGCAGGCGGTCTTGGCCGGGGTGGGCATCGGCCACATGCCGGCCTATACGGTCGCGCCGCTGGTGGCCAGCGGCCAGTTGGTGCAGCTGTTGCCGGACTACGAGCCCTTGCAACTGGGCATGTATGGCGTCTATGCCTCGCGCAAGCACATGCCGGCGACCTTGCGCACGATGCTCGATTTCCTGGCGCAGCGTTTCGCCGGCCAGCCGTTCTGATGGATCAGGGTGTGATGCTCAGCAGCTTGTGGACCAGCTCCGAGGAGGTGGCGGCGGCGAACTTGCGCATCAGGCGGGCGCGATGCATTTCCACCGTGCGCGGGCTCAGTTCGACCTGGCGCGCAATGAGCTTGCTGGTCTTGCCTTCCACCAGCAGCGCGGCGATCTCGCGTTCGCGCGGGGTCAGGCCGGGCGCAATGGGGCGCTTGGCGCTGACATCCTCGAAGGTCCAGATGCCGGCCGCGTGCGGGTTGTCGCGGTTGAGCGCATGGCCGGTGACGTGGCACCAGAACATTTCATCGTTGGAGCGCTTCATGATGCGCTCGTCGGAGTAGAAGCCCTTCTCGTTGAGGATGGGCACCAGGCGCAGGCCGGTGCGCTCGAATTCGTCGGCGGTGGGATAGATTTCCTGGAAGGAAGTCTGGCGCAGCGCCCCCACCTCGTAGCCGAACATCGCCGCCATGGCCAGGTTGGCCTGCTGGATGACGCGATTGTGCGAGACGCACATGCCGATGGGCGCGTGCATGAAAACCTGTTCGAAATCGATGGGAAGTGGCTGGGTCATGGAGTTGCGGCAAATGTTCGGCTGGTCCCTCGCACCTGGCGGGATCGCCGCGCGGGCGATACCATGCTGCATCGCGCCAGGTATTTTTACCGTATTGTATGGCCTATTTCAGCTGCCCTATGATAATTGGCGCTATTTGGAGCCGAACGGGGCCCGGCGACGTCTTCGGGCGTCGCGCAAGAGAAGCCCCTGCGCCCATCCCTGTTGACGCCGGCATGTCCGCCGGCCCGCTTGCAACCCTGCTCGCAAGACAAGAGCCGAAAGGAGACTCGTGAACAAAGTGTATCCAGACGCGGCCACCGCGTTGAAAGACATCGTCAAGGACGGCCAGACCATTGCGGTCGGCGGCTTTGGCCTGTGTGGCATCCCCGAGGCGTTGATCGCCGCCCTGCGTGACTCGGGCGTGCAGAACCTGACCGCCATTTCCAACAACGCCGGCGTCGATGGTTTCGGCCTGGGCCAGTTGCTGACCACCCGCCAGATCAAGAAGATGATCGCCTCCTACGTGGGCGAGAACAAGGAATTCGAGCGCCAGTACCTGGCCGGCGAACTGGAACTGGAGTTCACGCCCCAAGGCACCCTGGCCGAGAAGCTGCGCGCCGGCGGCGCCGGCATTCCGGCCTTCTTCACCAAGACCGGTGTGGGCACCCTGGTGGCCGAGGGCAAGGAAGTGCGCGAGTTCGATGGCGAGCGCTACGTGATGGAACGTTCGCTGGTGGCCGACGTGTCGCTGGTGAAGGCGCACAAGGCCGACAAGGCCGGCAACCTGGTCTTCAACAAGACCGCGCGCAACTTCAACCCCAACGTCGCCATGGCCGGTAAGGTCACCGTGGTGGAAGTGGAAGAACTGGTGGAAGTGGGGCAGCTCGACCCGGACCAGATCCACACCCCCGGCATCTTCGTGCATCGCATCGTGGTCAACGCCACGCCCGAGAAGCGCATCGAACAACGCACCGTGCGCGCCTAAGGAGACACAGAAAATGGCATGGACCAGAGATGAAATGGCTGCGCGCGCAGCCAAGGAACTGCAGGACGGCTTCTACGTGAACCTGGGCATCGGCTTGCCCACGCTGGTGGCCAACCACGTTCCCAGCGATATCGAAGTGTGGCTGCAATCCGAGAACGGCCTGCTGGGCATCGGCCCCTTCCCCACCGAAGACCAGGTCGATCCCGACCTGATCAACGCCGGCAAGCAGACCGTGACGACCATTCCCGGCTCGTCCTTCTTCAGCTCGGCGGATTCCTTCGGCATGATCCGTGGCGGCAAGATCAACATCGCCATCCTGGGTGCGATGCAGGTCTCGGCCAAGGGCGACCTGGCCAACTGGATGATCCCCGGCAAGATGGTCAAGGGCATGGGCGGCGCGATGGACCTGGTGGCCGGCGTGGGCCGCGTGGTGGTACTGATGGAACACGTGGCCAAGGCCAAGGATGGCAGTACGTCGAAGAAGATCCTCCACGACTGCAACCTGCCGCTGACCGGTGTGGGCGTGGTCAACCGCATCATCACCGACCTGGGCGTGATCGACGTGACCCCGGGCGGTCTGAAGCTGATCGAACTGGCGACCGGCGTGACCAAGGAAGAAGTGATCGAGAAGACCGAGGCGCCGCTGGATGTGAGCGAGGTCTGAGCGCGCACGCCGCAGATGCCTTGGATGACGTAGATGCGGTGATCTTGCCGAGTCCTTGATGAGGGCGCCATGTCAATGGCGCTCTTTTTCTTGGGTGCAGGCGGCAAGGGGAGGTACCGTGCGGGACGGGAAGAATCATCCACATTCATCGGTTTTTGCCGCATGAACAATGACGTGCGGGCAGAGGTGCGGGCAGGCTGACTATACTTTTCGGCTGCTGTCCCAACCCATCAACCTGCCGTATCCGTCCATGCCAACAGCGCCGAGCCCGGGCTTCATCCTGCTCGATACCAACTGCTTCCTGCGCATCTACTGCTCGCCGGTCATCCCGCTATTGGGCCAGGTCGTGGGTGGCTACCGTCTGTTGACCCTGGCTTCCCTCATCGATGAATTCAAGGGCAATCCACGGCTGGTGCAGACCTTCTCCCACGTCGGTATCGCGCCGCGTTCGCTGGATCTGGATCGGGGCGCGCTGCGTCTGACACAGCCCAAGAAGCGTCTGGTGGAGACGCAGCGTACGCAGCTTGCGGTCTACGCAAGGCTCTTCGTCCAGCATCGCAACGCTGGCGGCGCGGGGCTGATGCCGCTCTCGCGGGAGGATATCGAACTGCTGGCAACGGCAGTCGTGCTGCGCAGTGTCATCGCAACCGACGAGAAGGCCTTGACCCAGTTGACCCAGGATCTCATCTCTTCCGATGAGGATGCGCCGCAGGCCTGCATCGATTCGCTGGCCCTCCTGCATTTGCTGGAGCAGCATGAGCGCCTGAGCCCGCAACAGCGGCGCGACACGGTATCGACCTGGCTGCGCATCGATACCTTGCTGCCCGCGCATTGGCGCAGGCGTTACCGCGCGCTGTTCGGTGAATCAGCCGATGCGCTGTGACCTGAGCACGCCCCCGGCTTGGACAGCGCAAACGAAATCTCTACCGCCTGGCCGATATCGATATTGAGTGCACTGGCCACGAATGCAGGAGAGCGCCCACCCTGCGCGACCTGCCAGTTCGCCAGTGCGTCGAATATGGGCGTATTGAACCAGCGCGCGGTGATGCTCAGGTATTGTTCTGCCGGTAGCTGGTCCGCACCCCATAGCGCTGCACTGATCGTGCCGGCCTCCCGGCTCCCATCGATATGCCCACCGGGGCCGCGCAGCTTGCGCTTGAGGCCGCTGGTCTTGCGGCCCTGGCTCGATAGCCAGGCATCGACCTGGGCGACGATGGTCGTCATCGACACTTCGTATTTTCCGGCATGCCAGGCTACCTGGCGCAAGGCCTGATCGACTGGCGTGCCGCTCATCTCCGCGGCTGCCCTGGCGGCAGCGCTGAGCGGGAACAACAGCGACTGCGCGAACCGTTCCGCAAAGAGTTCGCCTTCCTCGGAGGGCAGCGCATGCAGGGTGTAGCAGTGCGCCAGTTCATGGGCGAGCCAGGCATTGAATTCATCGATGCGGGAATACAGATTGACGAAGACCCAGGCGCTCTTGCTGCGCGGCAGGTAGATGCTCAGTGCGTTTTCGTGTCCTTGCCGCTGCTGGTTCCAGTACACCGGCACCAGGATGGCGCCAAAATCCTGCAGCAGCGCTAGCAGCTGGGCACGCTGCACCGGAGCGTCGGCGGCCAGTCCCAGCCGGGCTCGGACTTGCCTGGTGGTTTCCTGCAAGTACGCGTCTTCCAGCGAAGGCCTTTCGAGTACGGCTGGCGAGAACAGCCGGGGATGGGGCAGGTAGGGCAACAGTTCCTGCAGATGCTCGGCAGCAGTGCGTGCGGCGTCCAGCGCCGCAGCGCTGGCGCGCTGCTCGCCCGTGGTCCGGTAGGCGATGACGGGTTCGTCTTCGGGCGCGATGAGTTCAGTGATCTCGATCTGCAGCGCCTGCGCCAGCAACAGCAGTTTGCGCGGTCGCGGCAGGGATTGGCCAGACAGCCAGTTCGATACGGCCTCTTTGCTGACCTCGCAGGCAAGGGCCAAGGCGCTCCGGGTCAGGCCGAGCTGCTGCATGGATTGCTGGATCAGGGAGACGTTGAGCATGATCCACGCATGGTAGGCAGGCCAGCGGTGCGCGTCAAGTTATGTCAAGTTTCCGACCGGCACTGGTTTGAAGATATTGCTCGAAGTCGTTGGTTGACGAGTCAGTCGTTGCCGATCACGGCCCGTCATTCCATGCCACTGACCCGCACCGCATTGCGCCCCTCCCGCTTGGCCCGATACAAGGCCGCATCGGCCGCATTGAGCACATCCTCCACGCGCCGGTGATGGTCGCGCTCCAGCGTCGCCACGCCGACGCTGATGGTCACCACCGCCAGCGGGCTGGAGGCGTGCGCGATGTGACGCTCGCGGACCGCGTCGCACAGGCGCTGCGCCATCATCTGCGCACCTTGCAGGTCGGTCTGCTCCAGCAGCACCACGAATTCCTCGCCGCCGTAACGGCCGACGCAGTCGGTATGCCGGGGCAGCTTGCCGGCCAGGGTGTCGGCCACTTCCTTGAGCACGGTATCGCCCAGCTTGTGGCCGTAGGTATCGTTGTAGGCCTTGAAATAATCGACGTCGATGAACAGCACCGAGAAGGAAGCGCCCAGATTGCGCTGGCAGCGCTCCCAGGTGGCCTGCAGGGATTCGTCCAGGGCGCGGCGGTTGAGCAGGCCGGTGAGGCCATCGGTGCGCGCCAGCGCTTCCAGCAGCCGTTCTGCCGCCACCCGCCGGCGCAGCTCCTGGCGCACATGCAGCAGCAGCCAGCCCGTCAGCAGGCCGAAGATCACCAGCGAGACCAGCACCGCGTAGAAGGTCTTGCGCCAGGTCTTGAAGATGGCCTCTTCGGCATAGCCCACGAAGACGATCAGGGGCGAGCCGGGAATGCGGCGGAAGGTGTAGAGCCGACGCACGCCATCGTTGGTGGCCAGCGCGAAGAAGCTGCCTTCTTCCTCGCTCAGCATGGCGCGGATGCGCTGGAAGTTGCCCGTCTGGCTGATGTCGCGGCCGATGATGGTCTCGCGGTAGGGTACGCGCATGTAGGCGATCCCCTCATCGGAATACAGCGAGATGATGCCGTCGGCCCCCAGCGCCAGACCTTCGAAGAGTTCCCGGAAATACGCCAGGTCCAGCGCCATCACCACCACCCCGGCGAAGCTGCCGTCTTCGTTGGAGAGCCGCTTGGACAGCACCACCACCTGCAGCTCATTGCCCAGGCTGGCCGGCATCGGCCGCGAGACGTACAGTCCCACGGTGGCAGAATCGCGATGGGCGATGAAGTAGGCGCGGTCGCCATAATGGGACGCGCCCTTGCCCCGTCCCAGGCGCGAACTGACCTGTACCCGGCCGTCGGCATCGAGCACGGCCATCACCGCGATGTGACTGACGTTGGTGGTGCTGCCAAACAGGTAGGCGTAGCGCTGCGCCTCATTGAGCCGGCGCGCCGAGAGCGGGTGCTGGAAGCGGTAGGCCAGGGTATCGAGCGAGAGCGACAGCATCTCCAGGTTGCGGGAGATGGCGCGCTGGGAGACGAGGGTGACGTTGCTGGCATTGCTCACCGCAGACTGGCGCGTCTGCTGGTAACTCTGGTACAGCGTACTGGCGCTGACGGCCATGACCATCAAGACCGCGATGACCAGGATCACGACCAGGTAATTCTTCAACTGCTTGATTTTGCGCTCCCCGCAAATTCCCCTGGGGCGTAATTAACGCATAGAAGCGGTGCACGATCCATGTTGATTAGCGGCAATGTGCATGGCTCGCAACAAAAATGATGAACCGGGCTTGCGCGCTTCCTGTCAGATGGCTTACCTGGAGACCGGCTTCATGATTAAATGCGAGCGCGCCTGCGCTGGCGGAGCCGGGCATGGCCCTGCGTTCACGCTCACCATCACCCTATGCTCATGCCCCAAGGCCGGGAGGCTGTCTGAATAGCAAGACCACTGTCAAACGTGACCTCGTCATCCTGTGGGCCTTCATCGCCCTCATTGCCCTGGTGCTGGCCTTCCTGTTGTGGCAGCTCAGCCGCCAGGGCGCGTCTGCGCAGATCGGCCAGGCAACCGGCCAGGCCTCCATCAGTTGCGCTGCCATGAGCGCGGGCCTTTCTCATGCACTGGGTACGGCCAGCACGCCAAGGCAGGATGCTCCGGCTCCCACTCCGGTCATGCAAGCCGTCATCGACCTGGCGCTGCGCGACCAGGCCGGCGTGGAGGGCGGTTTCTGGCAGGCAGGCAAGGGCGTGGTCGCCTATGCCTTCCCGACCTATGACGGCAGCGGCGTCAAGCGCGATCCGCCCGGCGCGGAGATGGAGCGCATCGCCTCGACCGCCCAGCGCGCGCTGGACAGCAAGACCACCATCACCGATGTGCGCCCCGGCCTGCGCGAGGCCGTGGTGTTCGCCGCCTGCCCCCTCAGTGTCACTACCGATGCAGCGCTGGCGGCCTGGACGCTCAAGCGCGTGCCCGTCATGAGCGCCGCCGTGCTCGACCAGTTGCTGGTGGCCATCGGCCTGCTGCTGGCCTTCGTGGTGATCACCGGCCTGTGGCTGGGCGCCACCCTGACGCGCTGGCGCAGCCAGTCCGAGCGCCTGGCCGCGCAGCTGTCCCATGCCGAACGGCTGGCCACGCTGGGCCGGGTGGCCGCCGGCATGGCCCACGAGATCCGCAATCCCATCGGCACCATGCGCATGAAAGCCGAGAACGCCTTGGCAGCCCCGCCGCAGATGCGCGAAGCGCGCGCCACCGGGGCGCTGGAAATGGTGGTGGCCCAGACCGAGCGCCTGGACGCGCTGGTCGGCAGCCTCTTGGCGCTGTCGCAGCCCTTCCAGTTGCAGCGCCAGCCGCTGGACCTGGCGCAATGGCTGCCGCAGCGCCGCCTGGCCCATCTGGAGATGGCCGAGCGCCAGGGCGTGCGCATCAAGGTCACGCTGCCGGAGCAGGGTGATCTGGTCACGCACAGCCTCGACCCGGCCCAGCTGGCGCGCGCGCTGGACAATCTCTTGCTCAATGCGCTGGCGCATAGCCCGGCCGGTGGAGAGATCGAGATCGGCGCGCGCCTGCGCAGTCCCGGGCGGCTCTTGCTGTGGGTGGCCGATAATGGCCCGGGCGTACCGGAAGACCTGCGCCAGAGCCTGTTCGATCCCTTCGTCAGCCAGCGTCCCGGCGGCACCGGCCTGGGCCTGGTGCTGGTGCGCGAAATCATCCATGCCCATGGCGGCGAGATCATCCTCGCGCCCTCTGCTGCGGGCGCACGTTTTGAAATGGAGTTGCCATGGCGCGCATCCTGATCGTCGATGACGACGCCGCCTTTCGCGGCAGCCTGGCCGAGACCGTCAGCGACCTCGGCCACGAAGTGCTGGAAGCCGGCAGCACAGCCGCCGGCCTCAAGTTGCTGGCCGCCCATGGCGTGGACGCGGCCATCGTCGACCTGCGCATGCCGGACGAAGATGGCCTGGCCTTCCTGCAGCGCGCCCCGGCCATCGCTGCCATCCCCTGCATCATGCTCACCGCCTATGCCAGCGGCGACAACACCATCGAGGCGATCCGCCTGGGTGCGTTTGATCACCTGACCAAGCCGGTGCCGCGCGCGGCCCTGGTGGAAACGCTGGAACGCGCCTTGCGCCAGGGCGCCAGCACGCCGGCGGCGGCTTCCCCGGCCATGGAAGAACGCAACCAGCTGGTGGGCGATAGCGAAGCCATGCGCCAGGTGTTCAAGCAGATCGGCCGCGCCGCCACCAGCGACGCCACCGTGCTGGTGCTGGGCGAGACCGGCACCGGCAAGGAACTGGTGGCGCGCGCCCTGCATCGCAATGGCGCGCGCGCCGCACGTCCCTTTGTCGCCGTCAATTGCGCGGCGATTCCGGCCGAGCTGATCGAAAGCGAGCTGTTCGGCCACGTCAAGGGCGCCTTCAGCGGCGCGACCTCGCCGCGCCTGGGACGCTTCCAGGAAGCCGATGGCGGCACGCTCTTCCTCGATGAGATCGGCGACATGGAACTGGCCACCCAGGCCAAGATCCTGCGCGTGCTGCAGGAGCGCGAACTGACGCCGGTGGGCGGCAACCAGTCCGTGCGGGTCGATGTGCGCGTCATCGCCGCCACCCATCGCGACCTGCAGCACGAGATCACCCAAGGGCGCTTCCGCGAAGATCTCTGGTATCGCCTGCAGGTCTTGACCATCATGGTGCCGGCGCTACGCGAACGGCCTGGCGACATCCTTACCATCGCCGAGCACTTCCTGCGCCAGTTGGGCGGCGATGCGCCCAAGCGCATCAGCCCCGCCGCCGCCCGCCTGCTGTTGCAGCACGCCTGGCCGGGCAATGTACGCGAGTTGCGCAACACCATGGAACGCGCCGCGGTGATGAGCCATGGGCTGTGCATCGAGGCCGAGGATATCGGCTTGTCCGTCCGCCCTCCGGCCAGTGCGGCGAGCGCGCCGGCGATCGACTGGGACGGGCCGCTGGCGGCCGCCCTGGCCGAGGTCGAGCGGGTGATGATAGAGCGCGCCCTGCAGGGAGCCGCCGGCAACCGCGCCGAAGCCGCGCGCCGGCTGGGCATCTCGCGCCAGCAGCTCTATCGCCGGCTGGAGGAAGCCGGCAAGTCCCACGACTAGAGCCGGCGTTCCAGCAGCCAAGCTACCAAGGCGCAAGCACCGGCGAACAGGCCGATCCCCCAGATCGCGCCGCTACCCAGGATGCCTGCACCAGCCGCACTGCCCAGCGAAAAACCGAGATACAGGGTCGAGGTGTTGAGCGACAGCGCCACCGGCGCCTGGGCCGGTGCGCCCGCGCCGATCAGGCGCGCCATCTGCGCCGGGAAGAAAGCCCACACCGAACATCCCCACACCACCACCGCCAGCAGCACCGGACCCAGCGCCAGCGGCGGCGGCAGCGCCGTGGCGGCGGCCAGCGTCCAGAACGACAGCATCAGCAACAGCAGCGACACCCGCACCACCCGCGCCGATCCGTAGCGGTCGTTGAGCGTGCCACCCACGCTCACCCCCACTGCCGCGGCCGCGCCCCAGAGGCTGACGGTCAGGCTGATGCGACTCTCGCCAAAGCCCAGCACCTGGCTGAGATAGGGCGCGATATAGGGATAGGCGGCATACGCCCCGACCGACCAGAGCAGCGTGACGGCCAGCAGGCGCTGCACCTGGGGCTGCCGGATCACCGCCATGCGTTCGCGCAGCCCGGCCACGTGCAGATGGGCACCGGCCTGACGCGGCACGCCCAGCCAGATCCCCGCCACCGCCACCGCGCCCATGGCGGCCACGGCCAGGAAGGTCGCGCGCCAGCCGAAGGCATGCCCCACCACCGCGCCCAGCGGCAGGCCCAGGGCGATGGCGATGGTCATGCCGCCGCTGACGATGGCCAGGGCGCGCCCGCGCTGTCCTGGCGCGACCATGGCCCCGGCCAGCGCGCTGGCGTTGGGCGTGTAGAGACCCGCCGCCACCGCCATGAGCAGGCGCGCCACCAGCAGTCCGACAAAACTGCTGGAGCATGCCGCCAGCAGGTTGGCGGCCGTGAAGGCGGTCATGGCGGCGATCAGTACGCGACGCCGGTTCATGGCCGCCGAGAGCACCGTGCTGATGGGCGAGCTCAGCGCCAGCACCAGCGTGAAGATGACGACCAGGCTGGCCACCATCGGCACACTCATGCCGAAGTCGGCGGCCATGCGCGGCAGCAGCGGCGCGATCATGAAGCCTTCCGTGCCGATGGCGAAGGTGCCCAGGGCCAGGAAGCCCGCTGTCAGCAGCGAGCCGGCCTGGGTGGGAGAGGCGCAAGCAGAGGGCGCAGAAGGCCCGAGGGGAGGGGGATTCATGGATTCCTCGACGGCAGGGCGGGGTGCCGCCCCTCGCAACAAGGGGCGTTCGCCGCGTGGTGATCAGACTGGAATGGGATGGGCAATGAGCGCTGCATTGAAGCCATTGACCAGCGCGTGTTCCTTGGCGCCAGGGTTGTCGCGCAAGGGCTTGACGGCATCGACGATGATCTCTTCGTCCTCGCTGGCCAGCCTGGCCATGGTCTGGGCGATGAAGGCATCCAGCGGCATGGCGCGCGGGTCGCCGCTCTTCTTGACCAGGTCGGTATCGACCCAGGGCGGGGCGATCTCTTGCACCCGCACCGAGGTCTCGCGCAGCATGAAGCGCTGCGACATGGCATAGGAGTGCAGGGCCGCCTTGGAGGCCGAGTACACCGCCGTCACCGCCAGCGGTACATAGGCCAGCACCGAGGTGTTGTGGAGGATGGTGGCGCGCGGCTGCTGCTTGAGCAGGTCGATCAGCGCCGAGGTGAGGCGGATCGGTCCCAGCAGGTTGGTGTCGAGGATGCGGCGGGCGACCTCGTCGTCGATGTGACCGCTGGCGTCGTCGAAGGGCATGATGCCGGCATTGTTGACCAGCACGTTCAGGCCAGGATAGCGCGCTTTCAGGGTGGCGGCAGCGGCGTCGATGCTGGCCGGATCGGCGACGTCGAAGGCGATGGCCTGCATGCCAGGATTGGCGGCCACCACTTCATCGAGCAACGCCTGGCGGCGACCGCCGATGATGACGGTGTTGCCCAGTTTGTGGAAGGCCTCGGCCAGGCCGCGTCCGATGCCGGAAGCGCCGCCGGTGATGAAGATCGTGTTGTCGGTCAGTTGCATGATGGTTCCTTGGTGAAAGAGCGGGAGAGCAGGGGGATGTCCGGGGCGCATGCCCTTCTTCAGTGCGCGGCGCGGTAGCGCGGCGCCGGCGTATTGGCCGACAGCCTGGTGATGAGGGCCTGGCGGGCCGCTTCATAGCCGGTCCAGGCGTCCTCCTCATGCAGCGAGGGAATGGTGACCAGCTCGCCGCGCTGGAAACCCACCAGGGCGGCATCGACCATCTGTTCGGCGGGCATCACGATGGCCGGATCCAGGTGTTCCACTGGCAGTCCGCCGATGGCCCAGAAGTCGGTCGCGGTCGCACCCGGCAGCACCGCCTGCACCTGCACGCCCTTGGCGGCCAGCTCATGGTGCAGCGATTGCGAGAAGGCCAGCACGAAGGCCTTGCTGCCGCCATAGACGCCGTTGAGTACTTCCGGGGCCACGCCCACGATGGAGGAGATATTGATGACCGCGCCCCGGCCGCGCGCCACGAAGCCGGGCACGGCCGCGTAGGTGAGGCGGGTCGGCGCGATGACGTTGAGGGCAATCATGCCGGTCATGTGGTCCACATCGCTTTGCAGCAGCGGCGTGTGGGTGCCGATGCCGGCGTTGTTGACCAGCAGGGTGATGCTGGCGTCGCTGCGTAGCTTCTCTTCCACTTGCGCCAGCGAGGCGGCCTGGCCGAGGTCGGCTTCCAGCACTTCGACGCTGCGTCCGGTCTGGTTGGTGATGCGCTCGGCCAGGGCGTTGAGGCGGCTCCGGTTGCGCGCCACCAGGATCAGGTCATAGCCCAGGCGGGCCAGGCGGTCGGCGTAGATCGCGCCGATGCCCGACGAGGCGCCGGTGACGAGGGCAGCGCCACGGTGGGCGGGGGTGTGCGGCTGGTTCATGCGGTTCTCCTTCGGTGTGGGGGTGTCGATGGAGTGCATCTTAGGCCGCTTGCGTACTTCCTGAATGACGTATATGGTAGCGTTTTAAGACATTCACATTTCTGATGGAGTCCGCCCATGCACCACGTCGGCTATCTGCTCACTGAAGGATTCCAGGTCATGGGCCTGGCCACCCAGGCGGTCTTTGAATATGCCAACAAGGTAGCCGGTCACGAGTTCTACCGGCTGCACAACTATTCGGTCGGAGGCGGCGAGCTGGCCTCGTCACTGGGTATGCGGGTGGCCACGGCCAAGGCCGCTGCCACGGCCAGCATCGATACCTGGGTCGTCTGCGGCGTCGGCAATCCGCTGGAGTCGCCGGCCAGCGCCGAGGAGTGCGCCTTCCTGCAGCGCGCCGCCAAGAAGGCCAGGCGCATCGCCGGCATCTGCACCGGCGGCTTCGTGCTGGCCGAGGCGGGTTTGCTGGCGCGCCGCCGCGCCACCACGCACTGGGCGTTTGCGCGCGCGATGCAGGAGCGCTTTCCCGATATCCAGGTGGAAGACGACCGCATCTACATCGTCGATGGTCCGCTGTGGACCTCGGCCGGGATGACGGCCGGGCTGGACCTGGCCCTGGCCATGGTGGGCAAGGACCTCGGCGAGGAAGCCGCGCGCAGCGTGGCGCGCAAGCTGGTGATGCACCAGCACCGCGCCGGTGGACAGTCGCAGCATTCCGAGATGCTGGAGCTGGCGCCCAAGACCGACCGCATCCAGGATGCGCTGAACTATGCGCGGCGCCATCTCAAGCGCGCCCTGACGGTGGAAGAACTGGCGGAGCAGGCCAACCTGAGCGCGCGCCAGTTCACCCGCGTGTTCACCTCGGAGACGGGGCAATCCCCGGCCAAGGCCATCGAAGGCCTGCGGCTGGAAGCGGCGCGCCTGATGATCGAGCAGAGCCGCCATCCGCTGGAAGTGGTGGCGCGCGAGACGGGATTCCGGGATCGCCGCCATATGCGCGAGGTGTTCCTGCGCGGCTTTGGGGTAGCGCCGCAATCGATGCGCCGCGAGGGGCGCGCTTGAGCAGCGCTGTGGCCCTAGTGCGCCGCGCTGCTGGAAAACAGGTTGATCACCATCACCCCCGCCACGATCAGCGCGATGCCCGCCACGGCCGGCCAGTCCAGGCGCTGATGGTGGATCAGCCAGGCCGCCAGGGTGATGAGCACCAGGCCCACGCCGGACCAGATCGCATAGGCCACGCTGGTAGGCATGGTGCGCAGGGTCAGCGCCAGGCAATAGAAGGACACGCCATATCCCACCACCACGATGAGGCCCGGTAGCAGGCGCGTGAATCCCTGCGAGGATTTCAGGGCGGTGGTGGCGATCACCTCGGCGACGATGGCGATGGCCAGGCTCAGGTAAGCGGGCATGCGGGATACTCCTGTGGATAAGTCAATTGTCAGTGGCTGAGGGACGGACGTCAGGCTGGCGAGGTGCGTACCGGCTACGTACCGTGTCCGCCCGCGGACGCCAAGGTGTCACGAAAGCGGACACCCTGGCCTCGTCGAAAAATCTCAAGTCGTTGATTTTAAAGGATTTCATGGCAGGCACGGGGTTTGCAAAAGAAGGGGAGCCCCCCTCACCTCAAAGGAGTTGTCATGACCCGATCCACCTCGTCCGCCCGCCCCCTGGCCCTGGCCGCCCTGTTGCTGGCGACCCTGATGTCGGCCCACGCCCAGCCTGTGCCCCCCGGCCCTGGCGCTGGCCCCGGCCCCGGCCTGGCCCCGCCCGCGCCGCCGGCCACCTATGAGGCCGCACTGACGGCCCAGCCCCCGGTCATCGAAGGCCGCGTCACGCGCCTCTTGATCAATCCCTACGGCGAGGCCGATGGCCTGCTGGTGGGCGAGCGCACCATCATCAAGTTCCCGCCGCACCTGTCGCAGACCTTGCAGAACACCGTCAAGCCCGGCCAGTCGGTGCGCGTGTTCGGCCAGGGTGAAGCGGCCGGCGTGATCAAGGCCGACGCCATCGTCAACCTGGCCAATGGCCAGACCGTCATTGATCGCCCGCCCGCCTTCGATGCCAACCCGCCGCTGCCGCCGCACCTGCGCGCGGCCCAACTGCGCCAGATGTCGGTGCGCGGCAAGATCGCCCTGGTCCTGACCGGCCCGCGTGGCGAAGCCAATGGCGTCATCCTCGATGACGGCAGCATCGTGCGCTTCGCCCCGGACAGCATCCGCACGCCGCTGGAACCTGGCGCGCCGTTTGCTGCCAATGGCCTGGGGACCCGCAACAACCTGGGCACCGCCATCGAGGCCATCGATGTGGGCGCCAGCACGCAGGACCTGCAGCCCTTGTACAGCCGGGTGCGCTGATCGATCCCATCCGCCCGGCGGTCCGGCCGATGTGTCCGGGCCGCCGAGTGGGCGCATCTTTCCTTCCTTGTTTCATTTTTATAAAGAATAAGAACCATGTCGCCTAAAGTCCTTCCCATCGTTTTCCTGATCATCTCCAACGTCTTCATGACCTTCGCCTGGTACGGCCACCTCAAGTTCGAGAACCGGCCGCTGTACCTGGTGATCCTGGTCAGCTGGATGATCGCCCTGGCCGAATACTGCTTCGCCGTGCCCGCCAACCGCATCGGCCACAGCGTCTACAACGCCGCCGAGCTCAAGACCATGCAGGAAGTCATCACCCTGGTGGTGTTCTCGATCTTCTCGGTGCTCTACCTGGGCGAGCAGTTCACCATCAATCACCTGGTCGGCTTTGGCTGCATCTGCCTGGGCGCCTTCTTCATCTTCAAGGGGCCGATAGGATGAACGCCAAAGCGGCTTCTCTGACCTGGCTGTCGCGGCTCAATTTCTGCCTGGCCGACGTGCGCGACGGGCTCGGTCCTTTCCTGGGCGTGTTCCTGATGGGGCAGGGCTGGGCCGCTGACGACATCGGCTATGTGATGACGCTGGGCGGCATCGCCGGCATGCTGGCCACCACCCCGGCGGGCGCGCTGACCGACGCCGTGCGCGCCAAGCGGCTGGTGGTCGGATTGGGATCGGTGCTGGTGGTGGCGGGGTCGCTGCTGCTGCTGATCTCGCCCAGTTTTACCGTCACCGCGATCTCGCAGGTCGGCACCGGCATTGTCGGCGCCATCATCGGCCCGGCCATCGCCGGCCTGACCCTGGGCATCGTCGGCCAGCAGGGCCTGCCTTCGCAGCTGGGACACAACGAGGCCTGGAACCACGCCGGCAATGTCTTCTCGGCTACGTTGGCTGGTGTGCTGGGCTATTACTGGGGGCTGCCCGCCGTGTTCGTGCTCATGGCCGTGATGGCGGTGGCGTCGCTGCTGTGCCTCGCGCGCATCCGGCCTGAGGATATCGATCATGACGTCGCCCGCGGCCTCGATCCGCAGCGCACTAGCGACAAGCCCGACACCTCCACCTGGCGCGTGCTGGCCAGCTCGCGGCCACTGATGCTGCTGGCGCTGGCGATGATGCTGTTCCACCTCGGCAATGCGGCGATGTTGCCGCTGCTGGGGCAATCGGTGGTCTCGCGCGGCGGCGCCGATCCGGCGCTCTACACCGCGCTCACGGTCATCGTGGCGCAACTGGTGATGATTCCCACGGCGCTCTTCGCAGGCGGCTTTGCTGACCGCAAGGGGTACTGGCTGCTCATTACCATTGCGTTGCTGGCGCTGCCGTTGCGCGGCATGGTGGCCGGCCTATGGGATTCACCCTGGGCGCTGCTGCCGGTGCAGATGCTCGATGGCGTGGGCGCAGGCCTGCTGGGCGTGGCCTTGCCGGGTTCGGTGGCGCGCATCCTGCATGGCAGTGGCCACATCAATATCGGCCTGGGCGCCGTGACCACCATCCAGTCCATCGGCGCGGCCATGAGTCCGGCGCTGGCCGGTGTGGTGGCACGGCACTACGGGTATGGCACCGCCTTTGCCGTACTGACCGGCATTGCCTTGCTGGCGCTGGTGGTGTGGGCCTGGCTGGCTGAGCGGCGCGATCATGCACCGCAAGGCAGTCCAGCCGCAGCAGCGGTGAAGTAGGCCTCCTATTGCTCCTTCTGGCGGCGCATCTGCTGGAAGTGGGCCGGCGACCATGGCCGCAAGGCCACGATCATGGCGCTGCCGGTACGCCGTTCCAGCGGCAGCGTCAGGTCCTGCTGATGGGCGGCCAGGAATTCGGCTGACAGCCGGTTCATGGCGCGCTGCACGGCGGCATTGCTTTCCTCGGAAAGCGTGCCGCTGACCATGATCATCTTTTCTCCCGGCTTGTCGAAATGCGAATTGAAGAAATCGTTGCGCAGCTGGGCGCGGAAATACTGCTGGATCGGCCCGCCCGGCAGCCACGAGAAGTCCGGCGCCACCCGCACGCGGATGCGGTTGTTGGGCAGCAGATCGAGAATGCCCAGCTTGTCCAGCCGCGCCAGCAGGCGGATGCATTCGGCCTGGGTCATGGCAAAGTTCGAGACGATTTCGTCCAGTGTCCACTGATGCAGGGCATGCACGGCCACCAGCAGCAGCTTGGGATCGGCCACCAGCTTCTTTTCCTGTTCTTCCGTGAGCCGTGACGGCACCGGCTGCTCGGCCACCACCATGCGCGCCAGGTCGCTGATCTGGATGCCCAGCAGCGTACACACCTGATCCAGCCGCTCCAGCGTAAAGCTGCGTTCGGCAAAGATGCGCTTGACACTGGCCTCGCTCAAGCCCAGGCCCTTGGCCAGCTGCGCATAGGTGATGCCGCGCGCCTTGAGCAGGTTCTTCAATGCATTGACCAGCGATTCGGCCTGGGCCATGACGATCCTCCTTGTTCCGCATATTCATCGATGATGGTCGGGTATTGTATTTCGATACCTGATGAAACAGGAATTGCGCTTTTCGATGACGCCCTCCACGGCGCTTGCTCCCATTGCTACATTGCGCCTGGCTGCTTCGCCGGGGTGGCGACAGTCAAGTAGAAATCCAACAACATGAAGGAGTTCATCATGAAAAGCCCTCTGCTGCATCGCCTGTCCCTCTCCTGCGTCCTGGTGGCTGCCCTGCTGGCTGCGCCGGCGTACGCCCAATCACGCAACAGCGATGCCTCGACCGTATCGGTGGCGGTGTCGGTGATCCTGCCGGCCTACTTCATCTCCGAAGGCGGGCGCTACGTCGTCAAGGGCGTGGAAGCCTCGGCTGAGGGCACGGTCTATGTGCTGGAAAAGCTCGGGGAGGGCGTGCGCGCATCGGTGACCGTGGGCGCTAACGTCAGCGGTGCGGCCTCCGTCGGCGTGGGCGAATCGGTGAGTTTCGTGACGACCGCCTCCGGCACGCTGCTGGTGGCCTCCGGCAAGGTATTGGCGATCATTCCCAATGCCTTGGGCAAAGCCCTGCTGAAGAACGAAAGACTGTCCTGATCGGCTCACCGGGAGAATCACATGTCATTGCGTCCATTCTCTATCAAGCACCTGCTGGCCAGCCTGGCCATGGCCATCACCCTGCCACTGGCGGCCCACGCCGGCCAAGCCTGCGAACAGACCATCCCCGAGGCAACTTCCGTGCGGGCCCAGCTGGACATGGCGGTCAAGACCGTCGAGCGGCTCAACGCCAGCGGCGCCTACGTGGTCATCATCGGCCGCATTGGCCAGGACCTGAGCAAATACCAGCAACGCTATTCGCACCTGGCCATCGCCTACCGCGACCAGCAGCAATGGGATGTCGTGCACAAGCTCAACGAATGCGGCACAGCCGTGAGCAACCTCTATGAGCAAGGCATGGGGCAGTTCTTCATGGACTCGCCCTTCCTGCTGGAAGCCTACGTAGCGGTGCCGCCGCCGGAAGTGCAAGAAAAGCTGCGCGCGGCCATCGTCAGGCCCCAGGTCACCCGCATGCATGAACCGCAGTACAGCATGCTGGCCTATCCCTGGGCGAGCCGCTACCAGCAGTCCAACCAGTGGGTCACGGAAACCCTGGCCCTGGCGCTGGAGCCGCAGATCAGCAACCGCGAACAGGCCCAGGCCTGGCTCAAGTTCAAGGGCTATGCGCCGGATACCCTGCACCTGGGACCGATGACCCGCCTGGGCGGACGCATGTTCAAGGCCAACATCGCCTTTGACGATCATCCCAATGCCTTGCGCTTCAGCGATAGAATCGAGACCACCACGGCCGATTCGGTGTTCACCTTCCTGCGCAAGTCGGGCCTCGAAGCCAGCCATTTCGTGATTCAATAGCCGCCCTACGTTCTGTCACGCCGGAAACACCCATGCGCCCCCATCCCTGCCTGCCCCTCGCCCTAGTCCTCGTCCTCGCGCCCTGGTCGGCGGTGGCGGCGGGGGATGTGGCCGCCGGCCGCGCCGCCTTCGCCAAATGCGCCAGTTGCCATGCCGTGGGCCCCTCGGCGCGGGCCGGCTTTGGTCCGCAGCTGAGCAATGTGATCGGGCGCAAGGCCGGTTCCACCAGCGACTTCAGGTATTCCCCGGCGATGGCCAACGCCGGTTTCGTCTGGACCGAAGACAAGCTGCGCGCCTTCCTCAAGGCGCCCAGCGAGGTCGTGCCGGGCAACAAGATGCGTTTCTGGGGCATCGGCAGCGACAAGCAGATCGATGACATCCTGGCCTACCTGCGAACTTTCAAACCATAGGCACAGTCTCAAGGCGCAGGATCTTGCCCCTGCGGGCAGGCGATAACGACAACAAGAGCACCGCGCCATGTCCGAACTGTTCGTCATCACGACCTATTTCAATCCGGTCGGCTATGCCACCCGGCGCCGCAACTACGACCTGTTCATGCAGGGCATGCGTGCAGCCGGCGTCACCTGCCTGACCGTCGAATGCGCCTTCGGCGATGCACCCTTCGACCTGCCGCCCAGCCTGGACGTGATCCAGGTCCGCGCCGCCACGCTGCTGTGGCAAAAGGAAAGGCTGCTCAACCTGGGCGCTTCCTGGCTGCCGGCGCGCTGCCGTTACGTGGCCTGGCTCGATTGCGACATCCTCTTCGACAACCCGCGCTGGGCCGCTGACCTGGTAGAGGCGCTGGGGCGGCATCGCATCGTCCAGGTCTTCGAGACCTGCACCCGGCTGGACCGCCATGGCCAGGCCGGTCCCTCGCCCGATCTGTGCCGCTCCTTCGCCAGCGTGATGGCCAGCGATCCGTCTACCCTGAACGCCGGCCGCTACGACCTGCACGGCCATACCGGCTATGGCTGGGCCATGCATCGCGAGATCTTCGATCGGGTCGGGCTCTATGAGGGAGCGATCTCGGGCAGCGCCGATCACTTCATGGCCCATGCCATCTTCAACGATTGCAATTTTTGCATCCGCAATGCGCTCAAAAACGATCCGCGCCAGATCGCCCACCTGCGCGAGTGGAGCGAGCGTTTCCACGCCGAGGTCGAGGGAAGGCTGGGCGCGGTGCCCGGCCACATCCGCCACCTGTGGCACGGCGACGCAGTCAACCGGCGCTACTTCCTGCGCATGCACGACATCACCGAGCTTGGCTATGACCCCTGGACCGACCTGGACCTGCGCCCCGGCCAGCCCCTGGAGTGGGCGGCCGGCATGGACAAGCCGGGCTTGCGCGACTATTTCGCGCGTTACTTTTCGAGTCGCCTGGAAGACGGCGTGGAGCTGGCCGCATGACATCCTCACCCCTGACCGACGCGCTGCGCGCCGAACTGCGCGCGGCCTTGCCCATCCTGGAGAGGGCCGACGACCTGCTGGGCCCGCGCCTGGGAAAGGTGCGCAGCGCCATCGCCACGGCCGACCGGCGTCGCCGCCGCTACCGTATCCACTTGGTGGAACGGCAATTGTTGCCGGCCATTTCGCCGGCCACCCTCCAGCACCTGAACGATACCGTGCCCGATTTCGTGGACGAGCTGATCCGTTCCAGCTTTGCGCAGCACCAGCGCCGCTTCATGTGGTTCGGCTGGATGGCCTGGTTCGCCGGAAAACCCTATCGCGAGGCGCTCACGCTGATGCGGGTGCGCCTGACCCGCTATGTCGACCGCCGGCGCTTTGGCCAGCTCGACGCCATGCGCCGCGAACTGGACCGCCTGGACGGTGAACGGCGCGCCCTGTACGACGCCTCGCGTGCGATGCGCGCGATGATGCGCCTGATCCGGCAAGCGCTGCGCGATGACACCGACCTGGATCCGCAAAGCTGGCAGCAGTTGCGCACCCTGCTGGCGCAATTGCCGCCGCTGCAGCCCCCGGCGGTGCGGCGCACGCGACGCCAGGACGATGACGACCGCGCCGCCCTGTTCAGCTTCACCACCTCCAGTCAGGGTAGCAGCCTGTGGCGTGACATGGGCCAAGGTCGCGACCCGGACGCCTTCCAGGGCCAGTTCGACGGCGGCGGCGCCAGCGGTGACTGGGACAATGGCAAGGATGGCAACGGCGACACTTCGGGGCCGGAAAGCAGGAGCGGCTCCCAGGCGAACCGCGGCAATGCCGCCAATGACATGGCTCCGGTGGCGGCGGCAGCCGGCGCCGTGGCCATTGCGACCGACGACAGCCTGGGCCTGTTTTCCTGACCCGCTTCAGGGTTGCGGCGGCAAGCCCATGCGCCGCCGCGCCAGATGGATGGAGCCATTGCGCATGGCCCAGCGCAGCGGTTGCGCCGCCAGCAGCACCGAGCGCTGCAACAGGGCGCGACGCCAGGGCGAACGCGGCGTGACGCCCAGCATCTGCTGCGCCCAGGGTGGCAGCAGGTCCACGCCGCCGCGCATCATCAGCCGCGTCCACGGTTGTGCTACCGCATTGGGAGCGGGCGCATTCAATACCAGTTGCAAGGTCTGGCGCGTGCGTTCGTCGCAGCGCAACTGCGCGCGCATGTCTTCGATGTAGCCGGCAATGGCCGCGCTCGAACGCGGCACTGCGCGCGCACCCAGCGCCTCGGCGACACAGGCGATCTCATCGAAATACTGGTCCTGCCGCGCCGCGGGGAAAGCGGGGTTGCGGTAGCGCAGATAGCCCTGCAGGAAGCAATGCACCTCGGCCACATGGACCCAGGTGAGCAGGTCCGGATCGCTGGCTGCATAAGCCCTGCCGTCGGCGGCGACGCCGCTCACGCCCAGATGGATCTGCTTCACGCGCGCGATCAGGCGTTCAGCATCGGCGCGGCTGGCGAAGGTGGTGCCGGCGACAAACTGCGCGGTGCGGCGCAGCCGGCCCAGCATGTCGGCCTGGAAGTCGGAGTGGTCCCACACGCCGGCCAGCGGCAGTGGATGCAACATCTGCAACAGCAGCGCGGCCACGCCGCCGGTGAGCATGGCGGTGAAATCGCTGTGGACCTGCCAGGCCGCCGAGTCGGGGCCGAACAGGCCGGGGTCGCCCGGCGGCTGCAGGAAGTCCGCACTGCCGGGGCCGCGGCTGATGGACAGGACGGTGGCTTCGATGCGCTGGCGCAGGAATTCCATGGTGCAGAAAAACGGAAAGGAAGGGCAGGGCAGTGTGCCATAGCGACTGCATTCCTGCCGGGCCGCCATGTGGACATTTTTCCGGATGTGCTTGCAGCTGGCGAGAAGCCGCTCGCTGACATTCCTGTCAGAAAGCGCGGCGCCGAAAAGCCTACTGCACGCGGACTGCGAGGCCGCTACAATAGCCACGCCGCGCGCTCCCAGAAGAACAACATCGGGACCGCAGGACGGCGCAATTCAGGGAACGCGGCCCGGCTACCGGGGAAGCACGCCAGGCCGCGCAGGACAGAACACAGTATCGCGGGAGAGGACGGCGGGCATCGCACGGGATGCCAGTCGTGGGCATGGGCAGCCGAAGCGCCTGGTCCGGCCGCCCGTTTCACAGGGATAGCAGTTCATGAACATGGTCGCGCTGGCCTTGCGCCGCCCGTACACCTTCATCGTGATGGCCTTGCTCATCGTGCTGGCCACGCCGTTGACGCTGAAGAACATGGCCACCGATATCTTCCCCGAGATCAATATCCCGGTGGTCTCCATCATCTGGAACTACAACGGCCTGTCAGCCCAGGAGATGGGCCAGCGCATCGCCGCCCAGAACGAGCGCGGGCTGACCACGGTGGTCAGCGACATCGAGCACATCGAATCACAGTCGCTGGCCGGGGTCTCGGTGATCAAGGTGTTCTTCCAGCCCAAGGCCAACATCCAGACCGCCATCGCCCAGGTGGTGGCTTCGGTGCAGACCCAGGTGCGGCAGCTGCCGCCGGGGATCACGCCGCCGCTGGTGATCAAGTATTCCGCTTCCAGCATTCCGGTGATGCAGCTGGCGCTGTCCTCGCCCACATTGCCCGAGCAGACCGTCTTCGACGCTGCCGTCCAGACCCTGCGCCCGCAACTGGTGACCATCCCCGGCGTGGCCGTGCCTTATCCCTACGGCGGCAAGAGCCGCCTCATTTCGGTGGACCTCGACACCCAGGCCCTGCAGGCGCGCGGGCTGGCCCCCATCGACGTGGTCAATGCGATCAATACCCAGAACCTGATCCTGCCCTCCGGCACGGCCAAGTTCGGCGGCACCGAATACTCGGTCAAGATCAATGGTTCGCCCGAAGCCGTGGCGGGCTTGAATGAACTGCCGGTGCGCACCACCAATGGCGCCACCATCTATCTCAAGGATGTGGCCAATGTGCGCGACGGCTTCTCGCCCCAGACCAACGTGGTGCGCCAGGACGGCGCGCGCGGGGTGCTGCTGTCCATCCTCAAGAATGGCGGCGCCTCGACGCTGGACATCGTGGACAACCTGCGCAAGCTCCTGCCCACGGCCGCCCAGACCCTGCCGGAAGACATCAAGATCACACCGCTGTTCGACCAGTCCGTGTTCGTCAAGGCGGCTGTCACCGGCGTCATCAGCGAAGCGCTCATCGCCGCCGGCCTGACCGCCGCGATGGTGCTGCTGTTCCTGGGCAACTGGCGCAGCACGCTCATCATCGGGCTGACCATTCCGCTGTCCATCATGGCGGCCATCCTGATCCTGGCGGCGCTGGGCGAGACATTGAACCTCATGACCCTGGGCGGGCTGGCGCTGTCGGTGGGCATCCTGGTGGACCAGGCCATCGTCACCATCGAGAACATCGAGCGCCACCTGCACCTGGGCAAGCCGCTGCATGACGCCATCATCGTCGGCGCGGGCGAGATCGGTGTGCCGGCCTTCGTGGCTACGCTGTGTATCTGCATCGTGTTCGTGCCGATGTTCTTCCTCTCCGGGGTGGCGCGTTTCCTGTTCGTGCCGCTGGCCGAAGCGGTGGTGTTTGCGATGGCGGCGTCCTATATCCTTTCACGCACCCTGGTGCCCACGCTGGTGATGCTCTTGATGGGCAGCCATGGCCAGGTCGACAGCGCCAAAGAGAGCCTGCTGCAGCGCCTCTATCGCGCCTTCGACAACCGCTTCGAGCGCGTGCGCCATGGCTATACGCTGGTGCTGTCGTCGCTGCTGGCGCACCGGCGGCGCTTTGCGCTGGCCTTCCTCGGCTTCTGCCTGCTCTCCTGCCTGCTCTATCCCTTCCTCGGGCGTGACTTCTTCCCCAATGTGGATGGCGGCCAGATCCGCCTGCACATGCGCATGCCCACTGGCACCCGCATCGAGGAAACCGCCCGCGCCGCCGATGAGGTCGAGCGCGTCATCCGCACCCTGATCCCGGCCTCGGAGCTGGAGACCATCCTCGACAACCTGGGCGTGCCCAACTCCGGCATCAACCTCTCCTACAGCAATGCCGGCACCATCGGCACGCTCGATGGCGAAATCCTCATGGCCCTCAAGGAAGGCCATCGTCCCACCGAAGAACTGGTCAGCATGCTGCGCGCAGAATTGCCGCGCCGCTTCCCGGGCATCGAGTTCTTCTTCCAGCCGGCCGACATCGTCACGCAGATCCTCAACTTCGGCCTGCCTGCCGCCATCGACGTGCAATTCACCGGTCCCAACATGGAAGCCAATGCGCGCCTGGCGGCGGAGCTGACCAAGCAGATCCGGCAGATTCCCGGCGCGGTCGACGCCCACGTCCACCAGCGCCTGGATGGCCCGTCGCTGGACCTGCGCATGGATCGCACGCGCCTGCAGCAGTTCGGCCTGTCGGCCTCCAACGTCGGCCAGAACCTGCTGATCGCACTGGCCGGCAGTTCGCAGACGCAGCCGGCCTTCTGGCTCAATCCCAACAATGGCGTGGTCTACAACATCGCCGTGCAGTCGCCGCAATACCAGGTGGATTCGCTGGACGCCCTGCTCAATATTCCCGTGAGCCCAGGGGCCAATGCCAGCACCACGCCGCCGCAGTTGCTGGGCAACCTGGTCGATGTGCACGCCGGTCGCCAGATGGCGGTGGCCTCGCGCTACAACATCTCGCCGGCCATCGATGTCTATGTCAGCGTGCAGGGGACCGATCTGGCCAGCGTGGCCGGCCAGGTGAGCGCCCTGGTGGAACAGATCAAGCCCAAGCTCGCGCGCGGCAGTCAGGTGGTCATCCGCGGCCAGGTGGAAACCATGCAGTCTTCCTTCACCGGCCTGGGCGTGGGACTGGCCATGGCCATCGTGCTGGTCTACCTGCTGGTGGTGGTGAACTTCCAGTCGTGGATCGATGCGGCCATCATCATCGCCGCCCTGCCGGCGGCGCTGGCTGGCATTGCGTGGATGCTCTTCATCACCGGCACCACGCTGTCGGTGCCCGCCCTGACCGGGGCCATCATGACCATGGGTGTGGCCACCGCCAACAGCATCCTCATCGTCGCCTTTGCGCGCCAGCGCCGCGAAGAGGGCGCCACACCGCTGGCCGCTGCGCTGGAGGCGGGCTCCACCCGCATCCGTCCGGTGCTCATGACGGCGCTGGCCATGATCATCGGCATGATCCCCATGGCGCTGGGCCTGGGCGAGGGCGCCGAGCAGAACGCGCCGCTGGGGCGCGCCGTCATCGGCGGCCTCATGCTGGCCACCGTATCGACCTTGTTCTTCGTGCCGGTGGTGTTCGCCGGCGTGCATCAACGATTGGCCCGTCGCGCTGAGCAGCGGCGCGCTCTTGCCGGTGGACCGGCGCATCAGGAGTCTTGAATCATGTCGCATGACCGTCATTCCGAACTCGGCATCCATCCTCTCTCCGAGGGCGAGCCGCAACAGCGCCAGCAGATGATGCGGCGCGCCAGGGTCGTGCTGGTGGTAGTGCTGCTCTTGCTGGCCGCAGGGGCGGCGCGCACCGTGATCAGCCGGGTCGCCAATGCACGCGAACTGCAGGCCGGCACGGCCGAGCGCGCCAAGATGTTCGTGCGGGTGGCGCCCGTGCGCAGCAGCGCCGAGGGCCAGACGCTGGCCTTGCCGGGGACCTTGCAAGGCTTCGTGCAGTCGCCCATCTCGGCGCGCTCGGGCGGCTATCTCAAGCGCTGGACCAAAGACATCGGCGCCGAGGTCAAGAAGGGCGAACTGCTGGCCGAACTGGATACGCCCGAAATCGACCAGCAACTCACGCAGGCCCTGGCCGCGCGCGAGCAGGCGGCGTCCAGCATGGAGCTGGCCCGCAGTTCGATGGCGCGCTGGGAAGCGCTGCGCAAGAAGGATGCGGTCTCGCAGCAGGAACTCGATGAACGCCGCAGCGCCTTCGCCCAGGCCAGCGCCAACCTGGCCGCCGCCGACGCCAACGTCGGGCGGCTGCGCCAGGTGGAAGGCTTCAAGCGCATCGTGGCGCCCTTCTCGGGCATCATCACCCGCCGCAATGTGGATGTGGGCGATCTGATCGATCCGGGTGCGGGTCGGGCGCTATTCGTTTTGTCTCAGACAGACCCGTTGCGGGTCTATGTCAATGTGCCGCAGTCCTATGCCAATCTGGTCAAGCCGGGCCAGCAGGTCACGGTGACCCAGTCGGAACTGCGCGGTCGCAAGTTCGAGGGCAAGGTGGCCCGCACCGCAGGCGCCATCGATGCCGCCACGCGCTCCATGCAGGTCGAGGTGACGCTCTCCAATGCCGACCACGCGCTGCTGCCCGGCGCGTTCGTACAGGTGGCGCTGCCCATCAAGCCCAGCGGCGCGTTGCTGGTGGCGGCCGATACCCTGATGTTCCGGCGCGACGGCACCCTGGTGGCCGCGGTGGACCCGCACAATCAGGTACGCCTGAAAAAACTCAGGCTGGGCCGCAACTTTGGCCAGACCGTCGAAGTGCTGGAGGGCTTGCAGGGCGATGAACACCTGATCCTTAATCCCTCCGATGCACTGGCCGAGGGGGACCAGGTCGAGCCGACCCTGGAACAGTCCAAGGAACCGGAAAAGAAGAAGGCTGCCTCATGAGGTCCCGGCAACTGCTGCTGGCACTGGCCTGCGCGCTCTCCCTGGCGGGTTGCGCCAGCGGCCCCGACTACACCCGGCCGCAGGTGGACATGCCCGCCGCCTGGACCCCGGAAGCCCCCTGGCGCAGCATGCAGCCCGCCGACGCCACCCCGCGCGGCCCCTGGTGGGAGCGCTTTGGCGATGCACAACTCAATGCCCTGCAACAGCAAGCGCTGGCAGGCAACCAGACCCTGGCGATCGCCACTGCTCGGCTGGCGCAGGCGCGTGCGCAATTGAACGTGACCGGTGCGGCCCAGGCGCCGCAGGTGAACCTGAATGCGCGGGCGGCGCGTTCGCGCATCTCGGCCAACCGGCCACTGACCAATTACAACTCGCCCAACTTTTCCACGGTCCAGAATGATTTTGCGCTGGGCGCCAGCGTGAGCTATGAGGTGGACTTCTTCGGGCGGGTACAGCGCTCGGTGGAGGCCGCCGGCGCCGCAGCCGAGCAGTCCGCCGCCGACCTGGAAAACACCCGCCTGCTGCTCACGGCAGAACTGGCGACCAACTATTTCAACCTGCGCGAACTGGATGTGGAGCTCGATGTGGTGCGCCGCGCCATCGCCCTGCAGCGCCACGCGCTCGAACTGGCCACCGCACGGCATGACCTGGGCGCGACCTCGGGGCTGGACATGGCGCAGCAGCAGGCCCTGCTGGACAGCACCCTGACCCAGATCGACCTGCTGGGCCGCCAGCGCGCGCAGTATGAGCACGCCATCGCCACGCTCACCGGCACGCCTGCACCGGCCTTCTCGATCGCGCCTGCCTTGACGCCCATCACGCCGCCGGCCATCCCTGTGGGTGTGCCCTCGGATGTGCTGGAGCGGCGCCCCGACATCGCCGCCGCCGAGCGCGCCATGGCCGCTGCCAATGCCCAGATCGGCGTGGCCAGCGCAGCCTACTATCCCAGCTTCATGCTGCAGCCCTCGTATGGGGTGGACAGCCGCAACTGGGCCACGCTCTTCAACGCCCCCAGCCTGTTGTGGTCGCTGGGCGTATCGGCCTCGCAGAGCCTGTTCGATGGCGGACGTTTGCGCGCTGGTGTGGATTTCAGCCAGGCCGGCTACGAAGCCACCGTCGCTTCCTACCGCCGCACCGTGTTGACGGCCATGCAAGAAGTCGAGGATGGCATCACAGGCCTGGCCGCGCTGGAGCGTGCCTATGCCCAGTCGCAATTGGCCATCGCCAGTGCGCGCCGGGTGCTGGAGATTGCCAACAGTCGTTATGAAGGTGGAGCCACGCCTTACCTGGATGTGATCACGGCGCAACAATCCCTGCTCAACAGCGAGCGCCAGGCCGCTCAATTGATGGGGCAGCGCCTGCTGGTATCGGTGTTCCTGATCAAGGCCCTGGGCGGTGACTGGCAGAGCCGCACGCACCCGGCAGAGGCGGCTGTGGCGGGGCCTGCCCGTCCATGACGATGCAACTGATATGCTGGCCTGACCAGTTGACCAGGCCGTTCCTGACAGCGCCGTCAGGCAGCCGGTCTAGCGCGGCAATTGCCCTAGAAAGGCCCGCATAATCGTCGAATCAGACCAATCCTGACCTCCCTAGAATCGCCGGTAAATCCCCCTATTTGCAAGCGAAACTACTGAGGCCGATATGACCTGGTTCAACAATCTGAAGATCGCCAAGAAACTCATCGTTTCCTTTGCCGCCGTCATCGTGCTCACGGTGATCCTGGGCCTGTTTGCCATCCGCGAACTGAAGGCGGTCAACCAGGCCTCCACCGACATGGCCACCAACTGGCTGCCCACCATCAAGGCCGCGCAGTCCATCCAGGCCTCGCTGCCGCGCATGCGCATCTCCGAATTGCAGATGGTCACGGCGGCCACACCGGCCGAGCGCGAGGATGCGCTCAAGGCCATCAAGTCGCGCCTGGACATCCTGGCCAAGCAGCGTGCTGCCTACGAGGCCCAGATCTCGGAGGCCGAAGAGAAGCTGCTCTACGAGAAGTTCTCCAAGAGCTTCGCTACCTACCTGGAGATCGACAAGGAACTGGCCCGCATTTCCGGCGAGGGCAAGGAAGAAGAAGCCCGCGCGCTCTTCAAGGGCAACTCCAACAAGACCTTCCGCAGCATGATCGAGAACATGGACGAGATCATCAAGATCAACGATGCCGGCAGCAAGCGGTCCGACGACATGGCCGAGCAGGTCTATCGCTCCGCCACGCTGTGGATCATCGGCCTGCTGGCGGCCATCGTGGTGATCGCCCTGGGCCTGGCGGTGATGGTGGCGCGTGCGGTCTCGCGTCCGCTCAATGAAGCCGTGGCGGTGGCCGAGCGCGTGGCGCAGGGCGACCTGACCATGGATATCCGCGCCACCAGCACGGACGAGACCGGCATGCTGATGCATTCACTGCGCGCCATGAACGACAGCCTGCAACAGATCGTCGGGGAAGTGCGCACCGGCACCGATACCATCACCACGGCCTCGCAGGAAATCGCCACCGGCAACCTCGACCTGTCTTCGCGCACCGAAGAGCAGGCCGGTTCGCTCGAAGAGACCGCCTCGGCCATGGAAGAACTGACCGCCACCGTCAAGCAGAACGCCGACAACGCCCGCCAGGCCAACCAGCTGGCGGCCTCGGCCTCGGACATCGCGACCCAGGGCGGCGCGGTGGTGGGCCAGGTGGTGCAGACCATGGAGGGCATCACCGAAAGCTCCAACCGTATTGCCGACATCATCAGCGTCATCGATGGCATTGCTTTCCAGACCAATATCCTGGCCCTGAACGCCGCCGTGGAAGCGGCGCGCGCCGGTGAGCAGGGACGCGGCTTTGCGGTGGTGGCGTCCGAAGTGCGCTCGCTGGCGCAGCGCTCGGCGTCGGCGGCCAAGGAGATCAAGCAGCTGATCGATGATTCGGTGGAAAAGGTGGGCGCGGGTAGCCAGCTGGTGGAGCGCGCTGGCGCCACCATGAGCGAAGTGGTGGCCAGCGTCAGGCGCGTCACCGATGTGGTGGCCGAGATCAGCGCGGCCAGCAATGAGCAGAGCACCGGCATCGAAGAGATCAATCGCGCCATCACGCAGATGGATGAAGTGACCCAGCAGAACGCGGCGCTGGTGGAAGAAGCTGCAGCCGCAGCGCAGTCGCTGCAGGATCAGGCCGGGCGGCTGTCGCAGGTGGTCAGCGTGTTCAAGCTCCAGCGTTGAATGGAATTCGCCAGCCTGCTCATGCCGGCCCCGCCCTGATTGTATTGACCTGCCCATTCGGACTGAGTAGCCGCGCGGTCGGCGGTGTCTAGTGGGTTGAGGTCGTTGCGCCTTCGATACGTCCCTGACGGGACTACTTAGTCCGAACGGTAAGTAATGGCGTGGCCCGCCGCGCCCCGATTGCATCGACCTGCCCGTTCGGACTGAGTAGCCGCGTCAGCGGCGTATCGAAGACGCGTGGTCGGCGGTGTCGGGGGGGGAGGTCGTTGCGCCTTCGATACGTCCCTGACGGGACTACTCAGTCCGAACGGTAAGTAAAGGCGCGGCCTGCCGCGCCGCTCTCACGAGGGCGGCAGCGCGAAGCAGTAACCCACCCCATACACGGCCTGGATGGCATTGTGTCCGGGGAAGCAGGGTTCCAGCTTTCGCCGCAGGTTCTTGATGTGGGTATCGACGGCGCGATCGGTGACGGAGCGGTCGTCGTCATGCAGATGATTGAGCAACTGTTCGCGCGAGAAGACCTGGCCCGGCGCGCTGGCAAAGGTCTTGAGCAGGCGCAGTTCCAGCGGTGTCAGGTTCAATGCTTCGCCGCGCACGCTGGCCTGGTGGCGCACATCATCGATGTGCAGCAACGAACGGGCCGGCGCGTGCGGAGCGCGCTGCTGCACCAGGGCGTTGCGGCGTAGCATCGACTTGACCCGCGCCACGATCTCGCGCGGGGAAAACGGCGTCTTGCCGATGTAGTCATCCGCCCCCAGCTCCAGGCCGCGCAGGCGGTCTTCCTCTTCGGCGCGGGCAGTGAGCATGAGCACCGGAACGTCCGAGAAGGTGCGCAGCTGGCGGCAGATTTCCCAGCCATCCATCCCCGGCAACATGATGTCGAGCAGGATCAGGTCCGGCCGTTGCGCGCGCACGGCGTCCAGCGCCGCATCGCCGCGCGCCACGTGGCGTGCGCTGTAGCCGGCCAGGGCCAGGTATTTCTGCAGCAGCTCGGCCAGCTTGGGCTCATCTTCGACGATGAGGATCTCGGCGCTGGCCGGCGGCTCGAACTGGAACTCGGTGGTGGTATCGCTCATGCGCTGCCTCTCTCGTCTTCCAGGCGGGCCGGTAACACCACCACCACCCGCAGTCCACCCAGCGGCGAGGCGCTGGCGCCTATCGTTCCCTGATGGGCATCGACGATGCGGCGGCAGATCGCCAATCCCAGACCCGCTCCGCCGCTGGCGCGATTGCGCGAGGCCTCGACCCGGAAGAAGCGCTCGAACAGGCGCGCCATCACTTCCGGCGGCACGCCTGGTTCGCTGTCATCGAAGACCAGGTGCCAGTGCTGTTGCTGCAGGTGTGAATGCACTTGCAGGCGGCCGCCGGCATCGGTATAGCGCAGGCTGTTCTCGAAGAGGTTGCTCAAGAGCTGCTGCAATCGCGCCGCGTCGGCATGCACTGGCATGGTGGCGGGCAGGTCGCAGCTCAGGCGCATGCCGCGCTGGCTGAAGCGGTCGCTGTAGAGGGCTGCACTGTCGCGCAGCAGCGGGGCCAGATCGATGTCGGCGCGGCGATAGGTGAGCGCGCCCGCGTCGGCCAGCGACAGATCATAGAGATCGCCGACCAGCTTGTTGAGATGTTCCACCTCGCTCTTGAGCGAGCGCAGGGTCTGCGCATCGGGTTGCAGCACGCCGTCTTCCAGCGCTTCCAGCTGGCCATTGAGGATGGCCAGCGGCGTGCGCAATTCGTGGGAGACGTCCGCCATGAATTCGCGCCGCAGCTTTTCATTGCGTTCCAGCGTCATGGCCAGCTGGTTGAAGTCCTGCGCCAGCATGCCCACTTCGTCGCCCGATTCCACTTCCACCCGGATCGCGTAATCGCCGCCGGCCAGCCGGTGCGTGGCGCGCGCCACACGGGTGAGCGGGCGTGTGAGCACGCCCGAGATGCGCACCACCAGGAAGGCGGCCAGCATCACCGCCACCACCGCGATGATGATCTGCGCGGCGACCTGGCTTTGCTGGAAGCGCAGGTCGATGGCGCCGATGACGCTTTCAAAGGGCGTCTGCGCCACCCAGCCGATGATCACGTCATCCTGCAGCAGCGGACGCAGGCGCGCGTCGGGGCCCACATTGGGATAGCCGATCACCGGCCTGCGGCTGGCATCGAGCAGGGAAAAACGCAGCGTCGCGCCGGTCAGGTCGGAGGCCGTGAAGGTCGGGCCGGCGCTGTGTGCGGCGCCGTTGTGCTCGACGATGGCCGGCTTCATCAACTCGAACCAGGCACGCGGATTGTCGCGGATGAAGTCCCAACTGCCATGTTGGCGATAGGCCTGCTCCAGGCGCGGCACCATGTCTTCCATGCGCTGCTGGGCCTGCTCGTTGAGATAGCCGAGGAAATCGCGGTTGAAGATGTACTGGCTGGCACCGTTGATGGCCACGATCAGCGCCACGATCAGCGCCAGCATCGCGTAGAAGAGTTTCAGGCGGATGTTGGCGCGATAGAAGAAGCGGTCGGACAGCTCCGCAATCGAATGGGCAATGGACATGGTGGCGCGGGCGCAATCGGAATGGATCCAGGCGAGAGCTTAACAAGATACGGGCTGCCAGTGTCCTGCAATGCCAGCAGAGCAGCCCAGTTGTTGCAGGGATGACATGCTGCCGGGCTTGCTCATTTTTCCCTCACATTTGTTGCCTATGATCGACGCTCCGATAGCTCATTGCGCCCGGAACCCGCACCCATGGCGGCTCGCGGACGGGCAGAAAGCCACCCGATCATGCACCTCACTGCAAGCACACCGCGCCACCAAGGGCGTACTTCCTTCCCCACGGCGCGCCTGGCGCTGTCCCTGATCCTGGTTGCCGTGCTGGCGGCCTGTTCGCGCTCGGGCGAGCAGCCCAAGTCCTCGGCGCAGGCCGAGGTTGGCTATGTGGTGGTCAAGGCGCAGCGCCAGGCGCTGACCACCGAGCTGCCCGGCCGCACCACGGCCTACCTGGCCGCCGACATCCGTCCGCAGGTAGGCGGCATCATTCAGAAGCGCCTATTCAAGGAAGGCAGCACCGTCAAGGCCGGCCAGCCCTTGTACCAGATCGATCCGGCCAGCTACCAGGCGGCCTACGACAGCGCCCGGGCCTCGCTGCTCAAGGCCGAGGCCACGCTGGCTTCCTCGAAGCTGAAGGCCGAGCGCTATGCCGAACTGAACAAGATCGACGCCGTCTCCAAGCAGGACAACGACGACGCCCAGAGCACCCTGCGCCAGAACCAGGCCGATGTGGAAGTGCAGAAGGCGGCCGTGCAGACCGCCGCCATCAACCTGCAATACACCAAGATCCTCTCGCCCATCTCGGGCCGCATCGAGAAATCCTCCGTCACTCCGGGCGCGCTGGTGACGGCCAGCCAGACCACGGCGCTGACCACCGTGCAGCAGATCGACCCGATCTACGTCGATGTCACCCAGTCCACCGTGGACCTGCTGCGCCTGCGCCGCGAGCTGGCCAGCGGCCAGATCAGGAAGAGCGGCGAGAACGCGGCCCAGGTCAAGATCGTGCTGGAAGATGGCTTTACCTATGATCGACCCGGCAAGCTGGAATTCACGGGCCTGTCGGTCGATACCGGCACCGGCATGATCACCCTGCGCGCGGTGGTCCCCAATCCGGATGGCGTGTTGCTGCCGGGCGCTTACGTGCGTGCAGTACTGGAAGAAGGCGTGGACGAACACGCGCTGCTGGTGCCGCAGAAGGCCGTCAGCCGCGATCAGACTGGTGCTGCCACGGCCCTGGTGCTGGGCGCCGACGGCAAGGTGCAGCAGCGCCTGGTGAGCGTGGCGCGTGCGGTGGGCAACAACTGGTGGGTCAGCCGGGGCTTGAAGGAAGGCGACAAGCTCATCGTCGACGGCCTGCAGAAGGTACGCACCGGTGACGCCCCCCGCGCCATCGACATCACCGACAGCCTGCAGAAGGACCTGGCGCGTGAAGCCGCCGCAGCAGCAGCCGATCCTTCGCTGGGAGGGGATGCCGGCAAGGATGGCGCTGCAGCCTCGGCCACTGCCGCCCAGTCGAAGTAAGCGAGGCGCACATGGCACGTTTCTTCATTGACCGGCCCATCTTCGCGTGGGTCATCGCCATCATCATCATGCTGGGCGGCATGATGTCGATCCGCTCGCTATCGCTGGAGCAGTATCCGGATATCGCTCCACCCAAGGTCAACATCAAGGCCACCTATACCGGCGCCTCGGCCAAGACCCTGGAAGACTCGGTGACGCAGGTCATCGAGCAGCAGATGAAGGGGCTGGACAACCTGCAGTACATGTCAGCCAGTTCCAGCTCGGCCGGCAGCGCCACCGTGTCGCTGACCTTTACCGCCGGCACCAATCCGGACGTGGCGCAGATGCAGGTGCAGAACAAGCTGCAGCAGGTCACGGCGCGCCTGCCGCAGGCGGTGCAGAACAATGGCGTGACCGTCACCAAGGCGTCGACCGACATCTTGATGGTGCTCTCGCTGACCTCGGATGATCCGCGCATCACCAGCATCGACATCGGCGACTTCATCAGCAGCACCCTGACCGACCAGATCAGCCGCGTGGAAGGCGTGGGCGACGTCACCGCCTTCGGCACCAACTACGCCATGCGCATCTGGATCGATCCGGCCAAGCTGCAGAAGTATGCGTTGATGCCGTCCGATATCACCAGTGCGCTGCAGGCGCAGAACACCGAAGTATCGGCCGGTGAGATCGGTGCGCTGCCGGCGCAACCGGGCCAGCAGATCAACGCCACCATCACCGCGCGCAGCAAGCTGACCACGCCGGATGAATTCCGCAACATCATCGTCAAGTCCTCCGCCGATGGTTCCGTGGTGAAACTATCTGATGTGGCCCGCGTGGAACTGGGCGGCGAGAGCTACCAAGTGGCGTCGCAGCAGAACGGCAAACCATCCTCGGCGCTGGCGATCCAGCTGGCCACCGGCGCCAATGCGCTGGCCACGGCGGACGCGGTCAAGAAGAAGCTGGCGGAACTGGAGCCCTACTTCCCGGCCTCCATGAAACTGAAGACCAATATCGCCTACGACACCACGCCCTTCGTGCGCGTGTCGCTGGAAGAAGTGGTCAAGACCCTGATCGAAGCCATCGTGCTGGTGGTGCTGATCATGTACCTGTTCCTGCAGAACATCCGCGCCACCTTCATCCCGGCCATCACGGTGCCGGTGGTGCTGCTGGGAACCTTCGGCATCCTCGCCATGTTCGGCTACTCGATCAATACCCTGACCATGTTCGGGATGGTGCTGGCCATCGGCCTGCTGGTGGACGACGCCATCGTGGTGGTGGAAAACGTCGAGCGCCTCATGAGCGAGGAAAAGCTCAGTCCCAAGGAAGCCACCCGCAAGTCCATGCAGGAGATCACCGGTGCGCTGGTGGGCATTGCCATGGTGCTCTCGGCGGTGTTCATCCCGATGGCCTTCTTCGGTGGATCGACCGGGGTGATCTATCGCCAGTTCTCCATCACCATCGTCTCCGCCATGGCCTTGTCGGTGATGGTGGCGCTGACCTTGACGCCAGCCCTGTGCGCTACGCTGCTCAAGCCGCATGCTGGCGGCCACGTGCAGCAGGGCAGATTCTTCACCTGGTTCAATCGTAGCTTTGATCGCAGTGCGACCCGCTACCAGGGCGGCGTAGGCGGACTGCTCAAGCGCGGCAAGCGCGGCTTGCTGATGTATGCGTTGATCGCGGTGGCGATGGCGGTGCTGTTCATGCGCCTGCCCACGTCCTTCCTGCCGGAAGAAGACCAGGGCGTGCTGATGGCGCAGATCCAGTTGCCCACAGGCGCCACTGCCGAGCAGACCGCCACGGTGGTCAAGACCGTGCAGGAATACTTCATGAACAAGCCCGAGTCGGTCGAGTCGGTGTTGGCCATCGTCGGTGCGGGGGTGGGTGGCAACAGCCAGAACGGCGCGCGCGCCTTCATTCGCCTCAAGGACTGGGAGCAGCGCACCGGCGCCGGCCAGTCGGCCTCCGAGCTGGTGCGTCGCGCCAATGCGGACTTGTCCAAGATCCGTGGCGCGCGCGTGTTCCTGATGAACCCACCGGCGGTGCGCGGCCTGGGCCAGAGTTCCGGTTTTGATCTGGAGTTGAAGGATGTGGGCGGCGTAGGCCACGATGCGCTGCTCCAGGCGCGTGACCAGTTCCTGCAACTGGCGCGCAGCAATGCCCTGTTGGCCAATGTGCGCACGACCGGCCTGGATGACACGCCGCAATTGCGCGTGGCCATCGACGACCGCAAGGCCGATGCGCTCTCCATTGCCACCTCGGACATCAATGCGACCCTGGCGACCGCCATGGGCGGCACCTACGTCAATGACTTCCTCAGCAATGGCCGCGTCAAGAAGGTCTATGTGCAGGGCGACTCTGCCTTCCGCATGCAGGCCGACGACCTGAACCGCTGGTATGTGCGCAACTCGGCCAGCCAGATGGTGCCGTTCGCCGCCTTCATGAGCAGCAAGTGGACCTACGGCCCGTCGCTGCTGGAGCGTTACAACGGCGTCTCCTCTTTCGAGATCGTCGGCGAACCGGCAGCCGGCGTCAGTTCCGGCACCGCCATGACCGAAGTGGAAAAGCTGGTGGCGCAACTGCCCGCGGGCATCGGCTTCGAGTGGACCGGTTCGTCCTACCAGGAGCGGCTCTCGGGCAACCAGGCGCCGATGCTGTATGCGATCTCCATCCTCTTCGTCTTCCTGTGCCTGGCCGCGCTCTATGAGAGCTGGTCGGTGCCCTTCGCGGTGATCCTGGCGGTGCCGCTGGGCATCGTCGGCACCGTGCTGCTGACGGGGATCTTCGGGATGTCCAATGACGTGTATTTCCAGGTCGGCTTGTTGACCACGGTAGGCCTGTCGGCCAAGAACGCGATCCTGATCGTGGAATTCGCCAAGCAGTTGCATGAATCCGGCAAGAGCCTGTGGGAGGCCACGCTGGAGGCGGTGCAACTGCGCCTGCGCCCGATCCTGATGACCTCGCTGGCCTTCATGTTCGGTGTGCTGCCGCTGGCCGTGGCCAGCGGCGCAGGCTCGGCCAGCCGTCGCGCCATCGGTACCGGCGTGCTGGGCGGCATGCTCTCGGCGACCTTGCTGGGCATCTTCTTCGTGCCCTTGTTCTACTACCTGATCGGCGCCTGGCTGGACCGCCGCGCTGCCAAGAAGCCGCGCCAGGATGACGATCACGCGATGCAAAAGGAGGGCGTGTGATGACGCAGCCCGTACAACAGAAATCCATCCTCTGGTCGCGTACGGCCATGCTGCTGGCCCTGACGGCGGCGCTGGCGGGTTGCGCCAACCTGGCGCCCGACTACACCCAGCCGGCGGCGCCGGTGCCGGCCAGCTGGACATCCCAGGCCGCCGCCAAGCCCGCGGTCGGCAGCGCTGGCGAGATCGACGCCGATCATCTGGGCTGGCGCGAATTCTTCCTCGATCCGCGCCTGCAGCAGATGATTGCCGCCGCGCTCGACAATAATCGCGACCTGCGCGTGGCCGCGTTGAATATCGAGAAGGCCCGCGCGCAATACCGCATCACCGATGCCAACCGTTACCCGTCCATCTCCGCCACCGGGACCAGCAGCGCCAGCCGCACGCCGGCCGAGCTGTCCACGACCGGACGTGCGGCAGTGTCGCGCCAGCAGAGCGTAACGGTGGGCGTGAGCGCCTACGAGCTGGATTTCTTCGGACGCCTGAGGAACCTCTCCGATGCCGCCCTCGAAAGCTACCAATACCAGGTAGAGACCCGCCGCAGCACCCACATCAGCCTGGTGGCCGAAGTCGCCACGGCCTGGCTGACGCTAGCCTCCGACCGCGACCTGTTGAAGCTGGCGCAGGACACCTATGCCAGCCAGTCGCGCACCTTCGAGTTGAGCCAGCGCAGCCATGACATCGGCACCGTCTCCGGCGTGGACCTGGCCAGCCAGGAAGCCACCGTGGAGTCTGCGCGTGCTGACGTGGCGCGCTATACCAGCCAGGTGGAGCAAGACCTCAATGCCCTGCGCCTGCTGGTCGGCGCGGATATCGATGCGGCGCTGTTGCCGACGGGGTTGCCCGACACGGCCAGCGTCGTGCCGGCCACACCGGCGGGGCTGCCCTCGCAGGTGCTGTTGCGTCGCCCGGATGTGCTGGCGGCCGAACACACCCTGAAGTCGGCCAACGCCGATATCGGTGCAGCGCGCGCGGCCTTCTTCCCCAGCATTTCGCTCACGGCCAATGGCGGCACCGCCAGCCGCACGCTGGGCGGTTTGTTCAAGGCGGGCAGTGGCAGCTGGACCTTCAGCCCTTCGATCAACCTGCCCATCTTCAATGCCGGCAGCCTGCGCGCCAGCCTGGACTCGGCCAAGATCACGCGCGACATCGACGTGGCCAACTACGAGAAGGCGATCCAGACCGCCTTCCGCGAAGTGGCCGACGCGCTGGCCGTGCGCGCCACGCTGGACCAGCGGCTCGATGCGCAGGGCAAGGCCACGGCGGCCAGCGAGAAGGCGTTCCGGCTTTCCGATGCGCGCTACAAGAGTGGCATCGACAGCTATCTCACCACCCTGGTGGCGCAGCGCACGCTCTACTCGGCGCAGCAGAGCCTGATCTCGCTGCGGCTGACCGAGCAGAGCAACCGCATCACGCTCTACAAGGTGCTGGGCGGAGGCTGGAGCGAGCAGACGCAGCCGATGCAGCCGATGCAGCCGTAATCCTTGCCCGCAGCAGCAAGGCATGAAAAAACGCCGCCACGACCTCGGTCATGGCGGCGTTTTGCAAGGGCGAGGGCAGGGGCTCAGCGCATGCCCAGACGGGCCTGGGCAGGCGTCACGTCGATGCTCCGGCTTTCGAGGTGAGGAGGCTGTCCTTCCATCTGCGCTGGGCTCAGCTTGAAGGCGCCCACCAGCTGGTTCAGGTGATCGGCCTGCTGGCTCATCGATTGCGACGCTGCTGCGGCTTCTTCGACCAGCGCGGCATTCTGCTGGGTGTTCTCGTCGAGGCGGGCGATGGCGGTGTTGACCTCGAGGATGCCATCGCTCTGGGCCTGGCTGGCCGCGCTGATCTCGGCCACCACGGCGCTCACGCGCTGCACACTGTCCACCACGTCCTGCATGGTGGCGCCGGCCTGTTCCACCAGGCGGCTGCCATCGGTCACGCTGCTGACCGAACTGTCGATGAGCGACTTGATCTCACGCGCGGCTGAGGCCGAGCGCTGCGCCAGCGAACGCACCTCCGAGGCCACCACGGCGAAGCCGCGTCCCTGTTCGCCGGCGCGCGCCGCTTCCACGGCGGCGTTCAGGGCCAGGATGTTGGTCTGGAAGGCGATGCCGTCGATGACGCCGATGATGTCGACGATCTTGCGCGAAGACGCATCGATCTGACCCATCGTATCGACCACCTGCTGCACCACCGTGCCGGCCTGGCTGGCCACGTCCGAGGCTGAGCCTGCCAGCTGGTTGGCCTGTTGCGCGTTGTCGGCGTTGCGGCGCACGGCCTGGGTCAGTTGGTCCATGGCGGCCACGGTCTTTTCCAGCGTATCGGCTTGCTGTTCGGTGCGCTCGGAGAGGTTCTGGTTGCCCACGGCGATTTCCGAAGAGGCGTCGGCGATGGCGTGGGTGCCGACCCGCACCTGTTGCACCAGCGAGGCCAGCTTGTCGCGCATCACGCGGATTTCATAGAGCAGGCTGGAACGGTCGCCCGGCGCCGTGTCCACCGGTGCGGACAATTCGCCGTGGGCGATGCGGCCGGTGATCTCCACCGCGTAGCGCGGCTCGCCGCCTAGCTGGCCCAGGAGGCTCTTGCGGATCAGCCAGGCCGTGGCGATGCTGACCCCTAGGATGATCGCCGCGCAGGCCATGATGAGCCGCAGTGAACTGGCGAAGAGCGCGTCGGCCCGGTCGCCGGCGGCCTTGGTTTCACGTTGCACTACCTTGAGCAGCGCATCGATGTCTTGCACGATCTGGCGGCGCAAGGGGCTGCATTCCTTGACCAGGAATTCGCCATAGGCCTCCATCTGCCCGGATTCGCGGTACTTGCGCGGGCGCTTGAGTTCTTCGGCCATGGCCAACAGGCCAGCCTTGGCCTTCTCGAACTGGGCTTGGCCGGCCAGTACCGGTTCGAGCTGGCGCAGGGCGTCCAGGTAGAGTGCTTTCTGCTGGTCGAGCAGGTCCAGTTCCTTGAGGGCCTCGGCCTGGTCATGGAAGATATAGGCGTTGCGTGCGGCCAGACCGGTCTGGTCCAGCGCTTCACGCGCTACGTAGAGCGGCTCCAGCTTGGTGTCGGTGACGGTTTCCTGGTATTGCACGGCGGCCGAGATGGCGTTCATGCGCATCAGGGCGAAGGTGATGAGGATCAGCATCAAGACAATGACGATGCCGAAACCGAGACGCAATTGCGTCCCGATCTTCAGTTTGCTCAGTTGATTCATGGACAGTCGCTACTTCTTGTGTGAGTCCGGCTTCGCGGCGCAGCGGACGTGCGGGAACAGGGAGGAAAGCCTAGCCATGCCGCGCGTGCTGGGAGGCGGTGGAGGTCCGGCGACGGGGTTTTTCCTTGGACCGGCCATTCTAGATGAGCTCTTCCGGGGCCTCCAGGTTTTTCGGGGCTTGACTCGGGTTTGTCGAGGATAAATGCAGTTAGCGTGGTTTTGATGAGAGAAGAGTGTCTTTTGAGTCTCTTTTTTCGTGAGGTTGTGCGAGATTTTCCTACGCGAACGTCGCTTCACTGTCCGCAAATCTGATTGACAAGCAGGAAGCCCGCAAGGAATAATCCACCAAGTGATACGACGACGTACAAGATGTCCGTTCGGCGTTCACGTCAAGCAAACATAACGATCAATAGTTTCAGGAGACAGGCTGCATGAGCCAGGACCAGGATGTTGCTGCGTGGCAGACCGCCCGTTTTTCGCGCCTTTTGCTCACCGGTGCAGCCGGCGGCGTGGGCAAGCAGTTGCGCCCGCGCCTGGCCAGCTTCGCCGAGGTCGTGCGGGTGGCGGATCTGGCCAGTGCCATGGCAGCGGTCGATCCCGCTGCGGCGCACGAGGAAGTGCTGGGTTGCGACCTGGCCGACCGCGCTGCGGTCGATGCCATGGTGGCAGGTTGCGAGGCCATCATCCACCTGGGCGGCGTTTCGGTGGAGCGTCCCTTTGAGGAAATCCTGGAAGCCAACATCAAGGGCGTCTTCCACATCTACGAAGCGGCGCGCCGACATGGCGTCAAGCGCGTCATCTTCGCCAGCTCCAACCACGTCACCGGTTTCTATGGCCAGGACGAGCGCATCGATGCGCGGGACATGAAGCGTCCCGACGGTTACTACGGCTTGTCCAAGTCCTACGGCGAAGACATGGCGCAGTTCTACTTCGACCGCTATGGCGTGGAAACGGTGAGCATCCGCATCGGTTCGATCTTCCCGGAAGCGACCAACCGCCGCATGCTGGCCAGCTGGATGAGCATGGACGACTTCGAGCAGTTGCTGCGCCGTTCGCTGTTCATCCCCGACGTGGGTCACACCATCGTCTACGGCATGTCGGCCAACGCCAAGACCTGGTGGGACAACCGCTACGCTGCGCACCTGGGCTATGCGCCCAAGGACAGCTCGGAGATCTTCCGCGCCAAGGTGGAAGCGCAGCCCATGCCGGCGCCCGACGATCCGGTGCTCACCCTGCAGGGTGGGGCGTTCACGACAGTCGGTCCCTTCGATCCGCTGGCGGATTGATCTGTCCACAAGGCTTTTCGTCTGACCCCGGCAATACCGTCGTACCCCGTCGCGGCATGAAGTCCTCTGCCGCGCAGCATGGCAGCACAGCACGCTACAGCTTGACCTGAATCGCAGCAAGGCAGCACCCGGCACACCGGGCCGCTCGCACGCAGCAGGATCGCGCCCGCGCCGCACCGATGTCCGGTTTCCTGAAACCTTGATGGACCCGGCCGCCCATGAACTTCTCTCTCGACTTCAGTCCTCTCGCGCCCTATTGGCCCGTGTTCCTGCACGGCGCCTGGCTGACGCTGAAGATGACCACGCTGGCGGTCATCGTGGGCGTGACCATCGGCATCTTCGTCGCCTTCGCCAAGAACAGCCCCAATCGCTGGCTTGCCCGCAGCTGCAGCGCCTACATCGAGGTGGTGCGCAATACGCCGTTCCTCGTCCAGATCTTTCTGCTGTATTTCGGCCTGGCCAGCCTGGGCATCCGCATGCCGACCTTCGCGGCGGCGGTGCTGGCGATGATCATCAATATCGCCGCCTATGCCGCCGAGATCATCCGCGCCGGCATCGATTCGGTGCCGCGCGGTCAGATCGAGGCGGCCCAATGCCTGGGCCTGTCGGTCTGGCGCATCCGCTGGCATGTGATGCTGCAGCCCGCTATCGAGCGCGTCTATCCGGCGCTGACCAGCCAGTTCCTGCTGATGATGCAGGCCTCGGCGATGGCCTCGCAGATCTCGGCCGAGGAGCTCACGGCCATTGCCAATACCGTGCAATCCGATACCTTCCGCTCGCTGGAAACCTATATCGTCGTCGCCGCGCTGTACCTGGTGCTGGCGATCCTGGTCAAGCTGGTGGCCTACGCCATCGGCGAGACCATCTTCAAGCGCCGCCGCACCTTGCGCCGGGCTGCCGCACAGGGTCGGCGCTCGCCGGTCTCGCGCCTGCCGGCGACCGATCCGGCGGGCATGGCGCCGCTGGCCCATGTGCCCTATGTGCATCCTGCATCGCGACCGGTGGCGGTCAATACGGCAGCCTCGCTGCGCATCGAAGGGAGCGCATCATGATGGGCGGTTTCAGCTGGACCTATTTCTTCTTCATGGTGCAGTCGATCGGCTGGACCCTGGTGCTGTCTGCCTTGGCCTTCGTGCTCGGCGGCGCGGGCGGATTCCTGGTGATGCTGGCGCGCATCTCGCCGCGCGCCTGGCTGCGCCGACCGGCCATGCTCTTCATCGAATGCGTGCAGGGCATTCCCTTGCTGATCCTGCTCTTCATCGTCTACTTCGGGCTGTCGGTGTATGGCCTGGTGCTGCCGGCGCTGGTGGCGGCGGGGCTGGCGATGATGATCTATACCAGCGCCTACCTGGGCGACATCTGGCGCGGTTGCGTCGAGGCCATGCCGCGTCCGCAGTGGGAGGCGTCGGAGTGCCTGTCGCTGACGCGCTGGCAGACGCTGCGCCTGGTGATCATTCCGCAGGCCACGCGGCTGTCGCTGCCGCCGACCATCGGCTTCCTGGTGCAGTTGATCAAGATGACGTCGCTAGCCTCGGTGATCGGCTTTGTCGAACTGACCCGGGCCGGGCAGATCATCAACAATTCCATCTTCCAGCCCTTCCTGGTGTTCCTGCTGGTCGGCACCTTCTATTTCCTGCTCTGTTATCCCTTGTCGCGCTGGAGCGCATCCATGGAGAGAAAGCTCAATGTCAGCCATCGCTAAACCCGAACCGGCGCCGCATCTGCGTCCCGTTGCGGCCTCCCGGGAGCCGCAGCCCGTCATCGTCAAGCTGGACCAGGTCTACAAGAGCTTCGGCGACAACCAGGTCTTGAAGGGCGTGTCCTTCGAAGTGGCGCGCGGCGAGATGATTGCCATCATCGGCGCCTCCGGTTCCGGCAAGTCCACCGCGCTGCGCTGCATCGACCGGCTGGAGAGTATCGATTCAGGCAGCATCGAGGTGGCCGACATCCGCGTCGATGATCCCCAGGTGGATCTGCACAAGCTGCGGCGCGAGGTGGGCATCGTGTTCCAGAGCTACAACCTGTTCCCGCACCTGAACGTGCTGGAAAACGTCATGCTGGCGCTGCGCCACGTCAAGCAGCAGGACAAGGCCGAGGCGCGCCGCGTGGCCCTGGCCGCGCTGGCCCAGGTCGGGCTCGACGAGAAGGCCAACGCCTATCCCGAGCAGCTCTCGGGCGGCCAGCAGCAGCGCGTGGCCATTGCCCGCTCGCTGGCGATGGCGCCCAAGGTCATGCTGTTCGACGAAGTGACTTCGGCGCTGGACCCGCAACTGACCGGCGAAGTGCTGCGGGTGATGGAAGACCTGGCCGCCAACGGCATGACCATGCTGCTGGTGACGCACGAGATGAACTTTGCCAAGCGGGTGGCCGACCGCATCATCTACATGCACCAGGGGCGGGTCTGGGAGGTCGGTCCCGGCGAGATGCTGGACCATCCGCACACCCCCGAACTGCAAGCCTTCCTGGCCGCCGACCTGTAGCGCACACGCTGTTCCCTGTACCGCCCATTCATACAATAACGGAGATCAAAGATGCAACACACCCCATTGCGCCGCGCCGCGCGCACCGCCATCGCCGCCCTGGTCCTGGGCCTGACCGCCCACGCCGCGCTGGCCGACCAGCTGGACGATATCAAGAAGGCCGGCAAGATCCGCATCGCCACCACCTCGAGCACGCCGCTGTTCGGCTACAGCGACGAGAAGCTGCAACTGGCTGGTTCCGACGTCGAGGCTGCGCGCCTGCTCGCGCAGGACCTGGGCGTGCAGCTCGACCTGATCCCGGTGGCCAATGCGGCACGCGTGCCGACCCTGCAGGCCAACCGCGCCGATATCGTGGTGGGTTCGCTGTCGATCACGCCGGAGCGCTTGAAGGTCATCGACTTTTCCACTCCCTATGCCGTCATCAGCCTCATCATCGGTGCGCCCAAGAACATGGCCATCAAGGATTACGCTGATCTCAACGGCAAGCGCATCGGCGTCACCCGCGCCACGCCCAACGATACGCTGACCACGCAGAACGCCAAGGGCGCCGAGATCATGCGCTATGAGGATGATGCGACCCTGATCACCTCGATGGTGACGGGCCAGGTGGATGTCTTCTCCAGCACGCCCTCCAACCTGCAGGAAATGCAGAAGAAAGCGCCGGGCAAGAACCTGGAAATGAAGTTCGAACAGAAGGCCTTTGATCTGGGCATCGCCATCAACAAGAACCAGCCGCGCCTCAAGGAGTGGATCGATGGCTGGGTCAAGACCAACATGAAGAACGGCAAGCTCAACGCCATCTACAAGAAGTATCACGGCCGCGACCTGCCGGCCTCCGTGCAGAACCCCGCGTAAGCGCCTGTTCGCGAAGCAGTGACCGATGACGCCGGGCGCAGCATGGCCCGGCGTTGTTGCGTCATGCGGGGCGGGGCTGTCAGCCGCCCTCGAAGATGCGCAGCCGCGCATGGCCGATATGGGCGCGCATGGCCGCTTCGGCCCCTGCAACCGAGCCTTCGGCGATGGCCTGGATGATGGCCTGGTGTTCGTCGTCGATGGTCTGGATGCGTTCGCCGTCCTGCGGCGAGCCCAGGTTCTGCGCCAGCTCCATGCACTGGCGGATCGGCCCCAGCGCATGTTCGATGGTGGAGATGAAGAAGGGATTGCGGGTGGCGCGGGCAATGGCCATGTGCAGGGCGAGGTCTTCGTCCACTCCGGTCTGGCCGTCCAGCTGCGCGCGCTGCAAGGCCTGCAGGGCGGTGCGCATGACCTGCACGTCCTCGTCCTGGCGCGCCGTGGCGGCAATGCCGGCCGCGCCGACTTCCACGCATTCGCGGAAGGCATAGTAACGCTCCACATCATGGATGCTGGCGATCTGCGGGCTGCCCTGCGAGGACAGCGTGGGCAGGCGCTGCACATAGTTGCCCGAGCCGCGCCGCGATACCACGATGCCTTCCGAGCGCAGCCGCGAGAGCGCTTCGCGCACCGTGGTGCGCGAGGCTTCATAGCGTTGCGCCAGCTCCACCTCGGTGGGCAGCTTGCGGTTCTCGCCTAGTTCACCGCGCAGGATGGCGGCGATGATCTGCCGGCAGATGTGTTCCGAGCGACTCAGGCGATGCGTGCGGCTGGCGGCCAGGGAAGGTGGGAGGGAATCTAACATGTACGATGACTGCTACCGTTGAGTTCGTTGAGAGACACTATGACCGAGGACGCCTGCCTGCGCAAGCGCTGACTAGCGGCTTCCCGGCGGATGGCTGGAGAGCCCCGGAAAGCCGCTCCGTAGCGCCAGAATCTGCGCGATTTCGGTTGACTTCCGAGGCGCTCATCATTAGAGTTGTCCACCTGCATTCACAATTAGTCCGACTAATTACGGACTTACTTATACGACATCGTATAAATAAAGCGACAACAACGACAATGTGGAGACGGGTGTGACAGCAGTTTCGCCAGATGCACGAGCTTCGCACTACCCCAGCCGTACCGCGCCTGCCTGCGTGACATCCACCGCCGACGCAGGGGCGCGAGGGGCACAGCCGTCCTCGCCTTGACGATTGACGCTTAGCGTTTAGTGCTTAGCGCCTAGCGCTGATCGATTTGAAGAAAAATCCTTTTGGAGACGCCATGAAGTACGTAAGAGGAATCCGTTGGTACATGGTGACCCTGGTCACCCTCGCCCTGATCGTCAATTACCTGGCCCGCAACACGCTCTCGGTGGCCGCCCCGACGATGATGAAAGAGCTGGACATGAGCACCCAGCAATACTCCTACATCGTGGTGGCCTGGCAGATCTGCTATGCCGTCATGCAACCGGTGGCGGGCTATATCCTGGACGTCGTGGGCACCAAGATCGGTTTTGGCATCTTCGCGCTGGCCTGGTCGCTGGTGTGCGCGGCGGCGGCCTTTGCCACTGGCTGGCAGAGCCTGGCCTTCTTCCGCGCGCTGCTGGGCATCACCGAAGCGGCGGGCATTCCGGGCGGCGTGAAGGCCTCCACCGAGTGGTTCCCGGCCAAGGAACGTTCGGTGGCCATCGGCTGGTTCAACATCGGTTCGTCCATTGGCGCCCTGTGCGCCCCGCCCCTGGTGGTGTGGACCATCCTGCATGGCGGCTGGAAGATGTCCTTCGTGGTGGTCGGTGCGCTGGGTGTGGTCTGGTTCGTGCTGTGGATGCTGTTCTACAAGAGCCCGCGCGACCAGAAGCTGCTCTCGCCGGAAGAACGCGCCTACATCCTCGAGGGCCAGGAAAAGACGCCCGAGAAGGTGCAGCGTGAGAGCTGGACCAAGATCGTGCGCAGCCGCAACTTCTGGTCCATCGCCATCCCGCGCTTCCTGTCGGAGCCGGCCTGGCAGACCTTCAATGCCTGGATTCCGCTGTACATGGCCACCGAGCGCCACATGAACATCAAGGAAATCGCCATGTTCGCCTGGCTGCCTTTCCTGGCGGCCGATATCGGTTGCGTACTGGGTGGCTACCTCAGCCCGCTGTTCCACAAGCACCTGAAGGTGTCGCTGTTTACCTCGCGCAAGCTGGTCATGCTGGTGGGCAGCCTCTCCATGATCGGGCCGGCCTGCGTGGGCTTTGTCGATAGTCCCTATGTGGCCATTGCGCTCTTGTCCATCGGCGGCTTTGCCCACCAGACGCTGTCGGGCGCGCTGTATTCGATCACCTCCGACGTGTTCACCAAGAACCAGGTGGCGACCGCCACCGGCCTGACCGGCATGAGCGGCTACCTGGGTGCGACCCTGTTCACGCTGCTCTTCGGCATCCTGGTCACGCAGATCGGCTATGGTCCGCTGTTCGTGCTGCTGGCCGCGTTCGACCTGGTGGCCGTGGCGGTAGTGTTTGCAATCGCCCGCCCGCGTTCCGAGGCCATTGCCTAAGCGTAGACAACAAATATTTCTCCAGTGGAGTTCCGCCTCACATCGGAGGCGGGTTGTGACAAGGCGGCCGGATCATGGCCGCTTTTTTTTTGCGCCGCTGCGCTTACAGCGCAGGGCGCGGCTGCGTCAGCCAGGCTTGCACCGAGGGACGCTGCCATTGGCGGCGGGCATAGTCTTCCAGGCGCGGCGGCACGGGATCGCCATGCAAGGCCAGCCGGTTGAGCATGAGCGCCAGATCGACATCGGCGATGCACCATTGGCCAAAGAGGCTATCGGCCCCGGCGGGCAGCAACTGTCCGGCGAAATGGAACAGGCGCTGCGCCGCCGCGCTGGCCGTTTCCGAGAGCGCCGCCTTCTTCACGCCATAGAACACCACCTGCGTATTCCTTTCTTCCCGGAGGGCCATGAGGTCGCTGCGCAGCCAGGCCTGGACCTGCCGTGCGCGGGCGCGCGCGACCGCGTCCTGCGGATAGAGGCGCGGGCCGGCAAAGACTTCGTCGAGGTATTCCGTGATGGCCGAGGATTCCGACAGCGTCAGCGCGCCATGCCGCAGCATGGGCACGCGCGAGGTCAGTGAGCGCTGCGCGTAGTCAGGATCATGCTGCTGGCCGCGGTCGAGGTCGAGGGTATGCAGGGTGAAGGGCAACTGCTTCTCGCGCAGGGCCACGAAGACCGACATGGCGTAGGGACTGGCGAACTGGGCATCGACGTAGAGCTGCAGGACATCGTCCTGGGGCGTCGTCGGGACAGGGTGGGACAGGACGGTAGGACTGGATTGCATGCTTGCCTCATGAAGAACAGTGGTTGGACAACCGTGGCGCCGGCAGGGCCGGGCGAGTTCTGGAAGCAATGCGATGCGATCCCGTCCCGCCTGGCGATCCGCCGGACGGGACGTGGCATCCCCGTCAGCGGAGAGACCGTTTCTTGGTGTTCAGCCCGCACACGGCCAGGCCTGCCGCAGCGGCGGCGACAAGGTGTGGCAGTGGGGATCGCTTCTGCTGCATGGTCTGCATTGGCGCTGGACGAAGTGATGGGCTGAGCGACGATGGTAATCGAGATTGTCCGGGTATTGCTGTGGTGGTGCGCATAAACCACAGGACACGCGCCAGAATCAGCCCTTCCGCGGGGCGCAAGACTGTTCCCTTTTGTCCCCTTTTCTCGAACTAGTTTGTTGCCGCCGACTTGGCATTAATAACCAGGTTGGTTACCATGCGTATGGAAAAACACACCCCACATTACAAGCTTGCCGTCGTGAAGTCCCTGCTCAGGCAGGGGCAGGTCCGCAAGACGGCCACCGCTCTTCTCGGTGCGGCCGCACTGGGCATCGATGAAATGGAAATGGTGGCCGTCGTGGCGTCGTTGAGCAGCGCAGATTTCTGCAAGAGCATGACCACCCGTGATGATCACCGAATCTGGCAAGACGTCTACCGGCCTGCCACCCGCTACGGTGTCCTCTACGTCAAACTGACCGTGCTTGATGATGTGCTGATCGTATCCTTCAAGGAGAACTGACATGAAATGTCCCCATTGCGGAGGCGCGCGCCTGATCCGCGATACGCGCGATCTGCCCTATGCCTACAAGGGTGAAACCACGGTCATTGCGGCGGTTACCGGCGACTATTGTCCGCGCTGCGGCGAGTGTCTGCCGACCATCGAGGAAGAAGCCAGGATCTCGGCCGAGGCGCTGGCCTTCAACAGGCAAGTCAACGCCGGGATGATCGATCCCGCCGAAATCATCTCCACCCGCGAGGCCCTGCAACTGGGCCAGCGCGAGGCCAGCCTGCTGTTCGGCGGAGGGATCAATGCCTTCAATCGCTATGAGGCTGGCAAGATCCAGCCGCCGCGTGCGCTGGTGCTGTTGTTGCGCCTGTTGCGCAAGCACCCGGAGTTGCTCGGTGAACTGCGCGCCGACGCCGGCAGGACCGTGCGTGGCCAAGCAGTCCATTCGGTCCAGGAAGCCAGCGCCGGCCGCTTACGGACCCGCTCGCGCAAGTGAGCGCGTTCTGGCGCCGCCCTAGCGTATCTCCGCGCTATACCTGAACTTGCTCGCCGCGCCCCGCGACTGCCGCCACTCCAGCGGCTGGCCGTCCGAGCCGAAGGCGATGCGCTCTATCATCACCACCGGCGTCTTTTCCTTCAGGCCCAGCAGCTTGGCCTGGGCCGCCGTTACTGTTTCCACCGTCAAGGTCTCGCGCGCAGAGGCGACGATCAATCCGCATTCACGCTCATAGAGGGGATAGAGCAGGTCGCCGAACTCTTCCGGCGCCTTGTCGGCCAGCGCCTTGAAGCGCTGCGCGCACAGGTAGATGTTCTCGGCCAGCACCGGCTGTCCATTCACCATGCGCAGGCGATGCAGTTCGATCACCTTGGCATGCGGCTTCAGCTGCAAGGCCTCGGCCGCTTGCGCCGGCGCTTCCACCAGCTTGCGGCTGACGATCACGCTCTTGGGCGCGAGCGGACGGCCATCGGCCGATTCGAAACGGAAGAAGCGGAACAGCGAATTGTCGAAGCGCGCCTTGCGCACGAAGGTGCCGCGCCCATGCGTGCGCTCCACCAGGCCTTCGGCCATCAGCGTTTCAATGGCGCGACGCACCGTGCCCACCGCGACCTGGTAGGTCTGGCTCAGCTCGGCTTCGGATGGAATGGGCTGGCCCGGCTGCCACTTCTGGGCGCGGATCTGGGTCGCCAGCAGATCACGTAACTGGAGATAAAGCGGCAGGCGCGCATCGACGCCGGTCTGGTCAAGCATGGTGCAACTTGGCTCGCAGTGATGGAAAGTCGTCCAGTCTACCTGCGCCGCGCCCTGCCTACAACGCTTGCAGGGCGACCCAGCAATGTGCGTGGCAGCCTGCTCCCCGGCTCTTGTCGAAAACACCACGCCCGCCACCAGGATTGTTGCACCGGCAGGCCTGTGTTATCTTCCGTCAACTCATATATATGTCTGTATGAGTCATCATCCATATAATTCAATCAGCTTAGTGTTGCTTGCGCTCCCTTGTCCTTAGCGGCAGAGCCTGGGCGGCACGCCTTCAGCTTAGAGGACGAGACAATGTTTTCATGGTATCGGCAGGTCACTGCCAAGGAACGCAAGACTTTCTGGGCCTGCTTCAGCGGTTGGGCGCTGGACGCGCTGGACGTGCAGATGTTCAGCCTGGCCATCCCCGCACTGATCGCCGCCTTTTCCCTCACCAAGGCCGATGCCGGCCTGATCAGCGGCGCCACCCTGGTGGCCTCGGCCATCGGCGGCTGGTTCGCCGGCGCCCTGTCGGATCGCTATGGCCGCGTCAAGACGCTGCAGATCACCATCATCTGGTTTTCCTTCTTCACCTTCCTCTCCGCCTTCGCCCAGAGCTTCCCGCAACTGCTGGTGCTCAAGGCCTTGCAGGGCTTCGGCTTCGGCGGCGAGTGGGCGGCCGGGGCCGTGCTCATGGCCGAGACCATCCGCGCCGAACATCGCGGCAAGGCCATGGGCACCGTCCAGAGCGCCTGGGCGGTCGGCTGGGGCGGTGCAGTGCTGCTGTTCTCGGTGCTGTTCTCGCTGCTGCCGCAGGAGATGGCCTGGCGCGTGATGTTCGTCATCGGTTTGCTGCCGGCCTTGCTGGTGGTCTACGTGCGCCGCTCGGTGCAGGAAACCGACGCCTTCCTGGCCGGCCAGAAGGCCGCTGCCAGCAAGCCTGCGGCCAGCACCCTGCTGGGCATCTTCCGTCCCGACGTGCTGCGCCTGACCATCATCGGCAGCCTCCTGGGCGTGGGCGCGCACGGTGGTTACTACGCGCTGATGACCTGGCTGCCGACCTACCTCAAGACCGAGAAGCATCTGTCGGTGCTCTCCACCGGCGGCTATCTGGCCGTCATCATCGTCGCCTTCTGGTGCGGCTGCATCGCCAGTTCGCAATTGCTGGACCGCATCGGCCGCCGTCGCACCGTGGCGTTCTTTGCACTGGCCTGCGTGGCGACCGTGCTGTGCTACATCTTCCTGCCGCTGTCGGACACCCAGATGCTGGTCTGCGGCTTCCCGCTGGGCTTCTTCGCCGCCGGCATCCCGGCCAGCATGGGCGCGCTCTTCAATGAACTCTATCCGAGCGGCATTCGCGGCACCGGCGTGGGCTTCTGCTACAACTTCGGACGCGTGGCGTCGGCCGGCTTCCCGGTGCTGGTGGGCCACATGAGCGACTCCATGCCGCTGGGCCAGGCCATCGGCATCGACGCCGCCATCGCCTATTCGCTGGTGGTGGTGGCCGTGCTGATGCTGCCCGAGACCAAGGGCCGCAAGATGGAAACCTCAGCATGAGCCAGCCCCGCGTGACGACCGGGACGATGCTGCGCATCGACACGCACGCCCACGTCTTCACCCGCGATCTGCCGCTGGCCGATGTACGCCGCTATGCGCCGACCTACGACGTCACCGTCGAGCAATACATCGCCCGCCTCGACACCCATGGCATGAGCCATGGCGTGCTGGTACAGCCCAGCTTCCTGGGCAGCGACAACAGCTACCTGCTGGCCGCCATTGCGCGCTATCCGCAGCGGCTGCGCGGCATCGCCATGATCGACGCCGACGTCAGCGAGCAGCAACTGCAGGCCCTGCAGGCCGGGGGCGTAGTGGGCATCCGTTTCAACCTGGTGGGCGGTGCGTCCGTGCCGGACTTCGAGGGCGTCTGGCGTCACACCATGGCGCGTATTGCACAGCTGGGCTGGCAGGTGGAAATCCATCGCGAGGCGGTGGATCTGCCGCGCGTGCTGCCCCCCTTGCTGGCCATGGGGTTGAAGGTGGTGGTCGACCATTTCGGCCGGGTCGATGCCGCCTTGGGCGTGGATGATCCAGGCTTTCGCTACCTGCTCTCCACCGCTGCGGGCGGGCAGGTCTGGGTCAAGCTCTCGGCCTCCTATCGCAATGGCGGGGCCGAGCAGGGCCAGCGCTTCGCCCGCCAGGCCTGGCCCTTGCTGCGCGCGCATTTCGGACCGCAGCGCCTGCTCTGGGGCAGCGACTGGCCGCATACCCAGCACGAGAGTCTCACCGACTACGACCATAGCTGGCAGCAGTTCATCCAGCTGGTGAGCGATGACGAGCAACGCCGCATCATCACGGGCCAGACAGCGGCCCAGTTGTTCGGCATCAACTGAACAGGGAAGGGCGCCGTCGCCAGACGGCAGCTCCAGAACCCGGTCCCTTGCATGGACCGGGTTTTTTGCTTTTTGCGGCGGCGCATGTCGAAACGCCAATGTTCCCGCCGCGTGAAATGGATACGACGAATTCAGAGAGGGAAGGGGTAACACCAATGAAATGGTTCATGGATCGCAAGATCGCCACCAAGCTGCTGCTGTCCTTTGTAGCCGTGCTGATGCTGATGAGTTGCCTGGGCATCTTCTCGGTCTACCAGATGGACAAGGTCAACGACGCCGCCACCGAGATCGCCCACAAGTGGGAGCCCAGCGTACGCATCAGCCTGACGCTGGAGAAAGTACTGGCGCGGGTGCGCTCCACCGAGTTCCAGCACATCCTGGGCAACCAGGAGAGCATGGCCACGCTGGAAAAGGCGCTGACCGAGCGCTATGCCGAATTCACGCAGCTGCAGCATGACTACCGCAAGCTGCCGTTGACGCCCGAAGAGGCGGCCTCCTTCGACCAGGTCAGCAAGACCCTGGCGGCCTACCTGGTCGAGCATCGCAAGATCATTGCGCTGTCCCACGACAACCGCAAGGACGAGGCGCTGGCCCTGACCAAGGGCGATTCGCTGAAGGCCTACCGCGCCATCGACAAGCAGTTCGCCACGCTGCGCCAGTCCAGCATCGACCACAAGGAAGAAGCCAATACCCTGGCCGACCAGATCTATGACAGCTCCCAGCACTGGATCATCGGCCTGCTGCTGGCCGGCATCGCGCTGGGCCTGGCGCTGGCCATCGCCATCGCCCGGATCGTGTCGCAACCGCTGGCGCAGGCGCTTCAGCTGGCGCGCCAGGTGGCCGACAACGACCTCACCGGCCAGGTCCGCGTCCACAGCGCCGACGAGACCGGGCAACTGATGCAGGCCCTGAACCACATGACCCAGAGCCTGGGCAACATGGTGGCCGAGGTCCATCGCAGCATCAGCGTCATCGACACTGCCTCCGGCGAGATCGCCAGCGGCAACGCCGACCTGTCCTCGCGCACCGAATCGCAAGCCTCCGGCCTGGAAGAGACCGCCTCGGCCATGGAAGAGCTGACCTCCACCGTGCGCCAGAACGCCGACCATGCGCACCAGGCCAATGAACTGGTGGCGACGTCCTCGCGCCTGGCCGTGCAAGGGGGCGCAGTGGTGGACCAGGTAGTGCAGACCATGGGCGAGATCCGCACCGGCTCGGCGCGCATTGCCGACATCACGGGCGTGATCGATGGCATCGCTTTCCAGACCAATATCCTGGCCCTCAATGCCGCCGTGGAAGCGGCACGCGCCGGTGAGCAAGGGCGCGGCTTCGCCGTGGTGGCGACCGAAGTGCGCAGCCTGGCCCAGCGCTCGGCAGCGGCAGCGCGCGAGATCAAGATGCTCATCGAGGGCTCGGTGCAACAGGTGGCCACCGGCGCCGAACTGGTAGACCAGGCCGGCCAGACCATGCACGAGATCGTCGATTCGGTGGCCCGCGTGGCGACCCTGATGAGCGAGATCGCCGTGGCCAGCCGCGAACAGAGCCGTGGCATCGACGAGATCAACCACGCCGTCACGCAGATGGACGAGGGCACCCAGCAGAACGCCGCGCTGGTGGAGCAGGCCGCTGCCGCCGCCCACTCCCTGCGCGACCAGACCCGCCAACTGGCCGCGCTGGTGGCGCGCTTCCGCCTGCGCGGGGTGGCGCACGCGAGTTGATCCGCTCCGGGCGCGCCAGGACGGCGCGAACGGTTTGTCGCCTCGAGAGAACAAATTGCCGCCGAGCTTGTCCTACCGCCCAGCGCAGGCAGCGGTCTATCGGGACGGGGGACTCCTAGGCTGACATGTCTGTTGTTCAACATTTCGCCGTCGGGGCGGCAGAAAGTCAGCATTGAAAAAGTTAGTCAATCGCCTCTTGCTGGGCCTGGGCGGCCTGGCGGTCTTCTGGGGCCTGGGCATGATCAGTGGCAACGAACTGGCCAAGAGCAGCGTCCTCATGGCCACCGCCTTGCCCGGCATTGCCGGCCTGTTCCTGGTCATTCCCTGGTGCCGTCGCAGGCCGGGCCTGTTCTCCACCGCCAGCCTGTCGATCATCGGCCTGTTCTTCCTCGACGCCGCGCTCAAGGGTTTCCTGCGCGATTATTTCGGCCTGCGGCCCAATCCCATCCTGGTGCTGCAAGCCATCTTCAACACCAACCCCGCCGAGAGCAGCGAGTTCTTCCGCCACAACTGGCGTGATGTGGTCCAGGCCGTGCTGGCCTTTGTGGTGATGATGAGCCTGGCCGGGGTAGGCGAACGCTGGCTCGCGCGTCGCGAGGCCCGGCAAGCGGCTGCGCCCTGGCGTGCGCGTGGCATGGCCGGTGTGGGTCTGTTGCTGGCGGTATTCGTGGCCCTGCATTTCAATCCCACCATGGCCAAGGAAAACCCGCTGCTGTTCTGGCCCATCCGCTATCTGGACTATCAAGCCCAGACCGAGCAGGCCCGCAGCATGGAACAGAATATCGCCAGCAACATGGCGCAGACCTCGCATTGGCAGGTCCAGTACGCCGGCCCGCAGCGCAACACCCTGGTATGGGTGATCGGCGAGAGCCTGAACCGCGCCAACATGTCGCTCTATGGCTATGAACGCCAGACCACGCCGCTCCTGGACGCTATGCGCCGGGATTTGCTGGTGTTCCGCGATGTGGTGTCATCCGAGCCGGCCACCATGGGCTCGCTCATGAAGATGCTCACCCCGGCCGACCTGGACGATCCGCACGCCTGGAGCCGCAAGCCGGACGTGGTGATGCTGGCGCGGGAGGCGGGCTTTCGCGTGATCTGGCTGTCCAACCAGGTGCCTAACGATGGCTGGCTGGGCGTGGTCAGCCGGCGCGCCGACCAGCAGGTCTTCATCAACAAGGGCGCTGGCCGGGGCGAAAACAATTTCGACGGCAACCTGCTGCCGGGCCTGGAGGCCGCCCTGCAGGACCCGGCCCCGAAGAAGCTGATCGTGGTCCACCTGCTGGGCGCGCATCCCACTTACGACATGCGCTATCCCAGCGATTACGCACGCTTTGACGGCGTGCGCGACAGCGTCACGCAAAAGCTGGAGAACGCCGATCGCTCACCGTGGATTCGCCAGCTGCGCAACGAATACGACAATGCCATCGCCTACAACGATTACGTGGTGGGCAACATGCTGCGCCTGACCATGCGCACCGCGCCCCAGGACAATGCCAGCCTGGTGTTCAGCTCGGATCATGCCCAGGAAGTAGGGCATACCCGCGACCATGCCGGCCAGTCGGCCTCGGACCCCAGCGGCTACGAAATCCCCATGCTGCTGTGGACCCGCTCCTTCATCGGCAAGAGCCCCGAAGAGCGGGCCCAGCTGGAACACCGGCCCTACCAGACCGACCAGATGGAGCACACCATCCTGGGCCTGTTGGGCGTGCGCTCGGTGTACTACGATCCCCATCGCGATATCCTCAGCGACAGCTTCCACGCGCCACCCTTCCACGGCCTGCGCCGCATCAATGGCCAGCCTTACCTGCCGCGCACCGTGCCCTACAACCAGCCTGGATGACGCGCCGATGGCCTCTCAGGGACCGTCGGCAATCTCAGGGTCGACCAGCTGCGCCAGCAGTTGCAGCGATTCCTGCCAGCCGGCGTAGCAGAACTCCAGCGGGATCATCGGCGGTATGCCCTGCTGCACCACCGTCAGTTCGCTGCCGACCAGGCAGGCGGCAATGCTGATGGTGACCTTCATCTCGCCCTGCAGGTTGGGGTCGTCGAACTGGTCGGTATAGACGATGCGTTCATTGGGGACCAGTTCGACGTAGGTACCGCCGAAGGCCTGGGTCTGTCCCGTGCTGAAATTGGTGAACGACATCTTGTGCGAGCCGCCCACGCGTGCGTCCATGTGGTGGACCTTGCCGGTGAAGCCATGCGGCGGCAGCCATTTCACCATCGCATCAGGATCGAGGAAGGCGCGATAGACGCGTTCCGGCTTGGCCCGCAGGACGCGGTAGAGTTTGACGGTGTGCGGCTGGCTCATGGGTGCTCTCCTTCAGGGGCGCCCGGACGGGCGGATTCGGCGTGCGGGAACAGGCGCAGCCTCCGCTGTCGGCGCGCCGAAGTCAAGCGCGACAGCAGGGCGCTGCGTGCCGTGCGGCTCAGGTGGCTCAGGCGGCTCAGGCGGGACAGTGGCAGACCACCTCGATGTTGTGTCCATCCGGGGCCAGCACGAAGGCGCCATAGTAGTTGGGATGGTAGTGGGCGCGGATGCCCGGCCCGCCGTTGTCGCGTCCACCCATGGTCAGGGCGGCGGCGTGGAAGGCGTCTACCGGCTGGCGCGTCTCGGCGCGGAAGGCCACGTGTACCGGCGGCTGGTTGGGCGTGCCACGGCTGATCCAGAAATCCGGCTTGCCATGTTCGCCGAAGCCGGCCACATCGGTATGGCCGGTCACCGAGGCCGGCAGCTCCATCACCAGCGTATAGCCGATGGGGGCCAGCGCGGCCAGGTAGAAGGCCTTGCTCTTTTCGAAATCGCTGACGGTCACGCCGGTATGGTCGATCATGGTCGGGTCTCCTGTTTGTCTTGACGAGCGCTGATCATAGGGTCCGACCGCAACGCCGGTCAATGCCGGTCCATGCCCCGACGCCTGCAGCAAAGTCCCGTATGATGTTGCTTTCTGCCAAGGTCCCGTCCATGTCCACGCTCCCCGAAATCTCTTTCCCGCGCCACGCCGTCGTCATCGGCGCGGGCGCGGTCGGCCTGATGAGCGCCATCCACGCGCTGGACCAGGGGCTGGAGGTCAGTCTGCTCGACTTCAATCCGGTGGGTAGCGAAGAGGCCGCCAGCTATGGCAATGCCGGCTGGCTGTCGTCGCACTCGGTGATCCCGCCGGTGGAGCCGGGCATGTGGAAGAAGGTCCCCGGCTATCTGATGGATCCCATCGGCCCGCTCTCCATCCGCTGGCGCTACCTGCCGCGCCTGACGCCCTGGCTGCTGCGCAACCTGGCCAGCGCCCGCCGCGAACGCATCCGCACCACCGCCCGCGCCCTGCGCACCCTGGTGGTGGATGCACGCACCCTGCACCTGGACATCGCCCGCCGCGCCGGCGTGGCCCATCTCATCGATACCTCGGGTGTGCTGCATGTCTATCGTTCACGCCAGCAGTTCGAGGGCGACGCCTTCGGCTGGAGCGTGCGGCGCGAGCTGGGCATACAGTGGAGCGAACTGGAGGCAGAGGCGTTGCGCCGACGCGAGCCCGACCTCGACCCGGCCTTCGGCTTTGCGGTGCAGGTTGATGAGGCCGGTCACTGCAAGAATCCCGGCGCCTACCTGCAGGCGTTGCAAGCCTATGCACTGGCGCGTGGCGCGCATCGCATCGATGCGCGCGCCACCGGTTTTCGCATCGAAGAGGGAAGACTCAAGGCGGTGCTGACCGAGACCGGCGAGGTCGCCTGCGACGCCGCCGTCATCTGCGCCGGCGCACGCTCCAAGGCGCTGGCCGCGCAGGCGGGTGATCGCGTGCAGCTGGAGAGCGAACGCGGCTACCACGCCCTCATCCGTGGCCACGAACTGGCTGCCCGCGCCCGTACGCCGATGATGCTGTCCGAATTCAAGGTCATCGCCACGCAGATGGAAACGGGCCTGCGCATCGCCGGCCAGGTCGAGTTCGCCTCCTTCGAGGCTGCGCCCGACTGGCGGCGCGCCGAGATCATGCGCGACATCGCCCTGAAACTCTTCCCCGGCCTGCCGCGCGACTTGCCCGCCGAGGATGTCCGCTACTGGCTGGGCCGCCGTCCCAGCACCCCGGACGGCATGCCCTGCATCGGCTATGCCCGCGCCAGCAGCGACATCGTGCATGCCTATGGTCATGGCCATATCGGCCTGGGCTGCTCGGCGCGCACCGGGCGCATCGTGGCCCAGCTGTTGGCCGGACAGACGCCCGAGATCGACCTCGCGCCCTTCAGCCCGCAGCGTTTCTGATCGACTTCAGAAACGGATATCGGCCACCGGCCTGATGCTGGCGCGTACGCCGTACGAACCCAGTCCGGCCAGCGTGGCGTGGTGGTGCGCGATCACCTGGGCCACCGTCAGCACGCCATTGGGCGCGGTGGTATGGGCATCGGCGGCCAGTGTGACCGGATAACCCAGCGCCAGCGCGCGCCGCACGGTGGACTCCACGCAATACTCGGTCTGCATGCCGCAGATCACCAGCGCCGAGATATGGCGCGTCTTCAGCATGGCCTGCAGCTCGGTGTGATGGAAGGCGTCCGAGCCGCGCTTGGGCAGGTGCAGATCCTCCGGCTGCTGCTGCAATCCCTGCATCAATTGCCAGCCCTCGCTGCCGCGTTGCAATGCGCCCTCATCCTCATGCTGCACGAAGATCACCGGCGCGCCGGCTGCGCGGGCCTGGTCGGCCAACTGGTTGACGCGGTCGATGACGGCGGCGCTGTTCTCGACCGCGTCCGGGCCGTGGCACAGGGCGTGCTGGATATCGATGATGAGCAGGGCGGTAGGCATGGCAAGACCTGGCAGTGGAGGATCAAGCCGATAAGGGTAACTGATAAGCCGGCCGGATGCTTTACGGTGACGCGGCCAGTTGCTGGCGCAATTGCCGTCCTGCGTAATCCTGGCGGAATGCGCCGCGCCGTTGCAGCTCGGGGATCACCTGGTCGACGAAGTCGTCGAAGCCGTAGGGAAGATGCGAGGGTGAGATCACGAAACCGTCGGCGCCGTTCGCTGCAATGATGGACTGCAGCCAGTCGGCCACATCGGCGGCGGTCCCGGCGATCTGCGGCGTGAGCACGCCCTGCGCATAGAGCCGTCCGGCATCGGCCAGGGTCAGCTGGCGCTCGGCCGAGATGTCGCGCAGCAGCTTGAAGAGGCCCTGGATGCCGCTGACCTGCACGTCACCCAGCGGGGCATCCAGCGCAAAGCCCGAGAAATCCACATTCATGTGGCTCGACAGGGTGGACAGCCCCACCAGCGGATCGGCCAGGGCATTGGCCTGTTCCTGCAATTCCCGCGCGTGCTGGCGCGACTGGCCCACGAAGGGCATGACCGCCGAGAGGATGCGGATGTCCTGCGGACGACGGTCAAACTGCTGCGCCCGGTTCTTGAGATCGCGATAGAAGGCCTGCAGTCGCGGCAGGTCAGGCTGGATGTTGAAGACCACCTCGGCCCAGCGCGCCGCGAAGTCCTGGCCGCGATCGGAAGACCCGGCCTGGATGATCACCGGATGGCCTTGCGGCGAGGCCGGGATGTTCAGCGGACCGCGCACGCTGAAATGCTTGCCCTGATGATCGATGGTCGCCACCTTCCCGGCGTCGGCATAACGGTCCTGTTGCAGGCGCAGCGCATCGGGCTGCCAACTGTGCCAGAGCTTGTGCGTGACCTCCAGGAATTCATCGGCGCGGTCATAGCGCACATCATGCGGCAGGGTCTCCTTGAGACCGAAGTTGTCGGCTTCGCCCTGGTTGACCGAGGTCACCACATTCCAGGCGGCGCGGCCACCGCTGAGGTGGTCCAGGGTCGCGAATTCGCGCGCCAGGCTATACGGTTGCGAATAGGTGGTGGAGCGCGTGGCACCCAGCCCGATATGCGAGGTGGCCGCCGCCAGCGCACCCAGGATGGGCAGCGGGTCCAGCCGGGTGGCGTCCTGGTCGCCTACGTTGATGCCATGCAGGTGGCTCTCGCCATAGCGGGTGGAAACGGCCAGCCGGTCGGCAAAGAAGAGCAGGTCGAACTTGCCGCGCTCGAGCGTACGCGCAATGTGCAGGTAGTAATCCAATTCCAGAAAGCCGCCGCGGCGACTCTGCGGATGCCGCCACAGCGCCTGGCTGTGGGCGGCGTTGCCAGCGATGAGGAAGGCGGCCAGGTGCATGGTTCTGCCGGTCTCAGACCAGCACCTCCGGATAGACCTTGTCCTGCACCCGCACCGGATTCTTGATCAGGCCCAGCTTGAGGAAGGCGTCGGCGATCTGCTGTTGTTCCGCGACGATGCCGGCATCCACCGCCACGGTGGTGTAGTTGCGCCGTTCGGTGGCCAGCCGCAGCACCTTGGGATCCACGCCCAGTTGCGGGGCCAGCAGTTCGGCCGTTTCCTGCGGATGGCTCTGGGTCCACTGGTTGGTCTTCTTCAGTTCGGCAAAGACGGTGCGCACGATGTCCTTGTGCCGGTCCACGAAGGAGGGCACCGCCAGATGGAAGGTGCGGTTGTTGGACAGGCCAGTGCCGTCGCGCAGGATGCGCGGGCGCGTGGCCAGTTCCTGCCCGGCCAGGAAAGGGTCCCACAGCGTGGCCGCATCGACATTGCCGGACTGGAAGGCCGCGCGCACATCGGCGGCATTGGTGACATAGACCGGTTCGATGTCGCGATAGCTCAGGCCGACTTCTTCCAGCGCCTTCAACAGCAGGAACTGCACATTCCAGCCGCGCCCGGTGGCCACCTTCCTGCCCTTGAGGTCGGCCACCGAGCGGATCGGTGAATCCTGCGCCACGAAGATGCCGATGCCTTTGGGATAGGGCTGTTCCGCGCCCAGGTAGACCGCGTTCACGCCCGAGGCATTGGCAAATACCGAGGGCGTATCGGCGGCATGGCCCAGATCGATGGCCTGAGCGTTGAGTGCTTCGGTGAGCTGCGGCCCGGCGGCGAACTCGAACCACTTCACCGACCAGCCTTGCGGCTGCAGCGCCTGCTCCAGCTTGCCGCTGCCCTTGAGGATGTTGAGCGTGTTGAATTTCTGGTAACCGATACGCAAGACCTTGTCCGCTGCAGCGCGTACCAGCGGTGTACCGCCGGCCAGCGCGCCCGCGGCCAGGCCCTGCAGCAGCAAGCGGCGCTTGTGCCTGGGTTGATGTGCGTCCATGGTGCTTGCCCCCTGATGGCTTGTTCAAAGTGCATCAGCGTAGTCGCCGCAGCGCGACAGGGGAAGGAAGCTTTCCGCACAAGCTCATGCGGCTTTTGCAGCAGGTCCGCGCAGCAGGTCCACGCAGCTTGCCCGTCTTGCCCGTCCATCTTGCCATCCAGACACTGCGGCAATTTGTCCCATCCCGCCGCGCCGCGCGTTTGGATAGAATAGGCAGTCCCGTTCACGTCCCTGTATTTCCACCATGACCGCCCTGTTCGACCGCATCGAAAGCTTCCTGCGCAAGGCTTCCGGACTGCACATCGTGCTGGCCCTGTTGCTGGTGTGCGGCCTGCTGTGCTGGGCCGTGTGGGTCTGGGCCACCGGCGAGGGCCGCACGCCTTTCGGCATGCTGGACTTCTGCATCACCCCGCCGGCCAAGTAAGCCCGCTGCACGATGGCCGCGAAGCGCCCTACAATGGCCGCTTCGCCGAACTCTCCCGCACGCATGGCCAGCTCCCCCACCGTTTCCGCTTTCCATCCCCGCCTCACGCTGCAGACCCTCACCCGTGGCGACGGCCTGCTGGGCATGCGCGCGCATGGCCTGTTCGGTCCGCGCGGCGGCATGGTCACGGTGGCGCAGATCGACTGGGTCTATGGCCAGGGCGCACAGGGCTGGAGCACGCCCGCACCCACCAGCCCCAACGGCGACGAACCCGACTACACCCCAGCCCACATCCAGCGCGACCACCAGGCCGAAGCCGCCGCGCTGGAAGACATCCGCGAGCTGGGCCTGCTACCCCTGCGCGAGGACGCCCTGCAATGGCGCGCCCACAATCCCCTGCATGAGGCCGGCCCCTTGTGGACGCTGGTACAGGAAGAGTTCTTCGGCGACTTCTGGGCCGATCAGGCCCCGCGCCTGCAGGCGCAAGGCTGGATCCTGCGCGCCCGTCCGGGCTTTGCCCATGAGAGCGTGCCGGTGACGGCCTGGCGTTTCATCGTCAGCAGCCAGACCGGCGAAGTGATCAACCGCGAGGTGGCCGCACCCCTCACGCCACGCGCTTTTTCCAGCGAAGTCTTTGATGGCCTCGACCCGAGCGGACGCTGGCTGCTTTCCATCGGCATCGAGGTCGAGGGCCAGTCCATGGATGTGGCGCCCATGGTGGCCGATCTCTTGCGGCGCGATCCGCGCTGGGGCGATGCCCAGCAGGTCGAGCGCATGGACCCGCATGCGGTGATCTCCCTGCGCGCTCCCGGTGGCCGCCGCATCGACGCCATGGCCGGACCGCTCAAGGCGGTGGTATTGGCCCTGCTGGACCTGCTGGTGGACCTGGGCCGCAAGGACGGCCCATTGCGTCTGACGCCCTGGGATGCGCATCGCCTCGACGGCCTGCAAGCCGCCCTGCAAGGGCTGGAGGGCGCCACACCCTGGCGCATCAGCGGTGCGGACGACCTGCTGGCGCTGGCGCGCCGCCTGCGCGCTGCCGGCAGCGTCGCGCCGGTGGCCCAGCCCGATGGCCTGGGACTGACATTGCGTGACTACCAGCGCTATGGCGTGGCCTGGATGCAATACCTGCGCACCCATGGACTGGCCGGCATCCTGGCCGACGACATGGGCCTGGGCAAGACCGCCCAGGTGCTGGCCCATGTGCTCATCGAAAAACAGGCCGGCCGCCTGGACCTGCCGGTGCTGGTGGTCGCGCCGACTTCGCTGCTGTTCAACTGGCAGCAGGAGGCGCGCCGCATCACCCCTGATCTGCGCGTACTGCTGCTGCATGGCCAGGAGCGCGCCCAGCACTTCAGCGCCCTCGCCAGCGGCCAGGTCGATCTGGTGCTGACCAGCTATCCGCTGCTCTGGCGCGACCTCGACCAGCTGCTGCCGCAGCGCTGGCACATGCTGGTGCTGGACGAGGCCCAGACCGTCAAGAACGCCGCCTCGCGCAGCGCCGCCGCCGCCCGCCGCTTGCGGGCGCGCCATCGGCTGTGCATGACCGGCACGCCGCTGGAAAATCACCTGGGTGAACTGTGGAGCCAGTTCCATTTTCTCATGCCCGGTTTCCTGGGCGATGCGCGCAGCTTTGCGCGCCTGTGGCGCAAGCCCATCGAAGAGCAGGGCCAGACCGTGCGCGCGCGCCTGCTGGCGCAGCGGGTACGGCCCTTCATCCTGCGCCGGAGAAAGCAGGATGTCTTGCAGGAGCTGCCGCCGCGCAGCGAGATCATCGAACGCCTGCCCCTGCAAGGCCGCCAGCGCGAACTCTACGAGAGCGTGCGCATGGCCGCCGACAAGCAGGTGCGGCGCGCGCTGGAACGGCGTGGCCTGGGCGGCTCCCAGGTCACCGTGATGGATGCCTTGCTCAAGCTGCGCCAGGTCTGCTGCGATCCCTATCTGTTGAAGCAGGGCCGCATGCCCAAGGGGCTGGAGCGCGCCAAGATCGACTGGCTGTGCGACACCCTGCCCGCGCTGGTGGCCGAAGGGCGGCGCATCCTGGTGTTCTCGCAATTCACCGGCATGCTCAAGTTGATTGCCGCGCAGCTGGAACAATTGCAGTTGCCCTACCTGATGCTCACCGGCGAGACCGAGCCCGCCGCCCGCGCCGATGTGATCGCCGGCTTCCAGCAGGAGCAGACGCCGCTGATGCTAGTGAGCCTGAAGGCCGGCGGCGTCGGCCTGAACCTGACGGCGGCCGACACTGTGGTGCTGGTCGATCCCTGGTGGAACCCGGCCGTGGAAGAGCAGGCCATCGCCCGCGCCCATCGGCTGGGTCAGCAGCGCCAGGTATTCGTCTACAAGCTGGTCATCGAAGGCAGCATCGAAGAACGCCTGCTCGAATTGCAGGCGCGCAAGTCGGCCCTGGCCGAAGGCATGCTGGGGCGCGACGATGCCACCACCGTCAAGTTCGGCGAAGAAGAATTGCAGGCGCTGCTGGCCCCGCTGGGCGCAGGCATCGCCGAGAAGATCCTGGTCTGACGCTCGCAGCGTCTGCCTCAGCGCTTCAGTTCGGCCACCTCTTCCAGCGTGCGCCGTTCCGCATCCACCGCCCAGCGCAGCGCACACAGTCCCGCCAGCAAGGCCAGCACGGCTCCCACGGCGTAGCCCGCCGCCACCGCCTGGCGGTCGCCGCTGGCAATCAACCAGCCCAGCAGGGCCGGTGCGATGAAGCCGCCCACGCCGGTGCCGATGGCGTAGAAGATGGCGATGGCCATGGCGCGCATCTGCAACGGAAAGACTTCGCTGGCGGTGAGATAGGCCGAGCTGGCCGCCGCCGAGGCGACGAAGAACACCGCGCTCCAGCACAGCGCCAGGCCCAGCGCATCGAGCCAGCCGGCGCTGAAGGCGGTGGCCGTGGCGGCCAGCCCCAGGCCGGCCAGCAGGTAGGTGGCTGCGATCATGCGGCGGCGGCCGATGCTGTCGAACAGATGGCCCAGCAGCAGCGGGCCGAGCACATTGCCCAGCGCGAAGGGAAAGAGATAGAGCGCCACCCGGGTATCGGGTACCTGGAAGAAGCGCGTGAGCACCAGCGAATAGGTAAAGAAGATGGCGTTGTAGACGAAGGCCTGGGCCACCATCATCAGCGCCACCATAAGGCTACGCGCGCGGTAGTGATGCAGCAGCACCTGGGCAATTTCGCGCCAGGAGAGCATGCCGACAGCCTGGCCTGGTGAGCGGGACGGCTCGCCGGGCGGTGCTGTCTGCAGCGCCGGCAATGCGCCATGCTCGGCCATGACCTGCGCTTCGATCTCCCGCACCACCGCCTCGGCGCGCTCCTGATGTCCATGCATCAGGAGCCAGCGCGGGCTTTCCGGCACATGCCGGCGCACCAGCACGATGGCCACGGCCAGCACCGCACCCAGCAGGAAGCACACGCGCCAGCCCATCACCGGCCCCAGCACCCGTTCATCCAGGATCACCAGTGACAATCCCGCTCCCAGCGCTGCGCCGATCCAGAAGCTGGCGTTGATCACCAGGTTCACGCGCCCACGCACGCGCGCCGGCACCAGCTCATCAATGGCCGAATTGATGGCCGCGTACTCGCCGCCTATGCCCAGTCCAGTGGCCAGGCGGCACAGCGCGAACCAGAGGAAGTCGGTGGCGAACGCCGAGGCCAGCGTGGCGACCATGTAGAGCGCCAGCGTGATCATGAAGAGTTTCTTGCGTCCCAGCCGGTCGGTCAGGCGGCCGAACACCAGCGCGCCCAGGACTGCCCCTGCGATGTAGAGCGACCCGGTCCAGCCCACCTGGGCGGCGTCCAGGCCCAGCGTGTCGGGCCGTTCCAGCACGCCGCCAATCGACCCTACCAGCGTCACCTCCAGCCCGTCGAGCACCCAGGCCACACCCAAGGCGATGACCACGCGCCAATGCCAACGCGACCAGGGCAGGCGATCCAGACGGGCGGGCAAGGAAGCGGCAGCGGACAAAGGCATCTCCGGAAAAAGCGCCGACGCGGCGATAGCCAGCAGACCCCGGTCCCGCGCTGCGGTTCCTGCTGTAGAGCTTGCGCGCCACGCCGGGCGTGATGTTTGTCGCCTCAGTCATTTCCTGATGCACAGCATCACAGCTCGCCGCTACCATGCGTGCATTCAAAACGAAATGAGAGTTGGGAAGAGCAATGGAAGGAATCGAGGCCATCATGCAGTACGCGATCTACGCAGCGCTGGGCGTATGCATGCTGGGTCTGTTGGCGGCCATCGGCCTGTTCATTGCCGTGGAGCGTCGCTGGGCGCAGCGCCGTCAGCAGGAGGTGGAAAATTTCCGCGCCAGCCGTCTTGCGCTGCTGCGCCGTGTCGACGCAGGTTTGTCCTTGCGTCCCTGGGAAGAGTTGTGCAACCGCATCGGCGAGATGCAGATCGTGGGCGAGGAGGGCGACCGGCCCGCCCCTTACAAGAACGTCGCCTGAAGTCCAGCCAAGCCCCTGCGCTGTCAGCCTTGTCCTTTCTGTTGACGATAAGCCAGCTGTGCGCGGCTGATCCCCAGCAGGCGCGCCGCTGCCGAGAGGTTGCCGTCGGCGCGTTCGATGGCCTCGGCGATCAATCTCCTTTCCATCTCCGGCAATGTCAGTGCAGCAGGTTCACCCGCTGCCTCGGGCTGCCACTGCCGCAGCACATCCAGCAATCCCCGCGCCGTCGGCGACGCCGTCGGGTGCGCGACGGATTTCTCCACTGACTTTCCGGCCAGCATTCCAGTCTCTCCCTGCAAGGCCAGCGACAGCACTTCATCGTTGAGCCGTTCGCCGCTGATGAACATGTGCGGCAGGTCCAGCGGATGGCCCTGCGCCAGGATCACCCCACGTTCGATCAGGTTCTGCAGCTCGCGGATGTTGCCGGGGAAGCTGTAGTTCAGCAGCGCCTGGATGGCGCGCTGGGTAAAGCCGCGCACGGCGATGCCATGACGCTGGCCATACAGTTTCAGGAAGTGGTTCATCAGCAGCGGGATGTCATCGCGCCGTTCGCGCAAGGGCGGCAGATGGATGGGGAAGACATTGAGCCGGAAGAACAGGTCCTGGCGGAAGCGTCCCTCGCGCACCGCCTGCGCCAGGTCTTCATTGGTGGCGGCCACCACGCGCACGTCCACCTTCACGGGGCGAGCCGATCCGACCCGTTCGAATTCTCCCTCCTGCAAGACCCGCAGCAGCTTGCCCTGCGCCACCAGGCTCAGCGTGCCGACTTCATCGAGGAAGAGCGTGCCGCCATCGGCCAGCTCGAAGCGGCCGGCGCGCGATTGCGTGGCCCCGGTATAGGCGCCGCGTTCCACCCCGAACAGCTCAGCCTCGATCAGGGTCTCCGGAATGGCGGCGCAATTGATGGCGATGCAGGCGCGTTGGGCGCGCTTGCCGATTTGATGCAGCATGCGCGCAAAGCGTTCCTTGCCGACCCCCGACTCACCCGTGAAGAGCACCGTCGCATCCGTGGCCGCGACCCGGTTCAGCAGGTGGCAGGCGGCATTGAAGGCCGATGAGGTTCCTACCAGCGCGCTGACCAGATCGGCGGCGTCGTCCTGTTCGTCAGCGCCTTGCGCATCGGCCTCGGCAGTGGTGTCGACGTCGCTGGCCAGCATGCCGGAGCCGACGAAGTCCTGGGCGTTCAGATAGCGCAGGTCTTCCTCGGCATTGCTCCACAGCTCCGCCGAGCGGCCGATGACGCGGCAATGCGCTGTCCCCATGGCGCGGCATTGCACTTCGCGGAAGATCACCAGATGCCCCAGCAGCGTGCTGACATAGCCGATCGCATAGCCGACCTGCTGCCAGCAGGAGGGCGCAGTGGCCACGCCATAGGCGGCCAGGTGTTCATCGGCCTCGCAGGAGTTGTGCCAGAGGAATTCCCCTTCGTAGCGCCCGGTCTCGGGATCGTAGCTGAAGTTCACCGGCACCACCTTGACCAGCCCCTCCAGCGTATGCAGCCGGGTGCCGGCCATGAGGATGGTGGAGGGATCGGCGTCGGGCCAGCGCTCGCGCACCAGTTGCGCATCGCGTGCGCCGGAGATGTAGCCGGCCCGGGTGAGCAGGCCGCGCGCCTGGTCGATGCCGAGCTGGTCGATCAGCTCGCGGCGCAGCGTGCCCATGCTGCGGCTGTGGATGAGCAGCATGCGCTGGTCATTGAGCCAGATGCGGCCATCGCCAGGCGAGAAGAACAGGCATTCGCTCAGGTCGGCCAGGGTCGGATGGGCGTCCACGCTCCAGCGATCGGTGCCGGCCGAACTGAGTCCGCCGCCCTGGTGGCGCGCCATCTCGGCCAGGGATATACGCGGGGAAGAGGGCATGAGCGGGCTCCTGTCAGGGCGGATGACTTCATCAAATGATGAAATGCAGTGGGCCCGATGGTTGAAGAATTTCAGCATTTGCGCAAGCTGCACCGCGTCATGCGCCTTGCCGGTGTGCAGCATGACGCCCACCAAAAACCAACTCCCGCCGCCTCCTACACGACCTGCCATCGTGCTGCAAAGCCGCATCGGCGGGCGCTTCCCGGTCTGGCACAGGCTTTGCAGAAAGACTCCTGAACCCGCGGGCAGGGCAAGCGCTTCCTGTCGATGCCGGGCTGATCACAACAAAGGAGACCGCAGCATGCAGGCAAGTCCGTTTCTCGATTCCGCGCAGTGGCAACAGCATTTGTTCCGTGGCCAATGGGTGGCCGCCGCGCAGGGCGCAACCGTCATCGAACCAGCCACCGGCCAGCCCTTGACGCAGGTTGGGCTGGCCAGCCCGGACGACGTCAGCACCTCGGTGGAACTGGCGATCGCGGCGCAGGCCGCCTGGGTCGCCATGCCGCCGCGTGAGCGCGCCGACATCTTCCGCCGCGCCGCCGGGCTGTTCCACCAGCATTTCGACGAGCTGGCGCGCATGGTGGCGCGCGAGACCGGCGGCGTGCTCTTCAAGGGCGAGCACGAGGTGCGCGAAGCCATCACCCTCTGCCATCTGGCCGCCGGCATGCCGCTGCAAGCCCAGGGCCAGTTGCTGCCCAGCACGCCTGGTCGCCTCAGCATCGCCCGGCGCGCACCGCTGGGCGTCATCGGCGTGATCTCGCCCTTCAATTTCCCGCTGATCCTGACCTTGCGCACGGTCGCACCGGCGCTGGCGGCCGGCAATGCGGTGGTGGTCAAGCCCGATCTGCGCACGCCGGTCTCGGGCGGCTTCATGCTGGCCCGCATCTTCGAGCAGGCGGGTTTGCCCACAGGTCTGCTGCATGTCATGCCGGGCGGGGCCGAGACCGGCGAGGCGCTGGTCACCGCGCCAGGGGTGCCGATGATCGCCTTCACCGGTTCGCCAGCGGTGGGACGGCGCATCGGCGAACTGGCGGGCCGGCATCTGAAGAAGCTGTCGCTGGAACTGGGCGGCGCCAATGCCCTGGTGATCCTGGAGGATGCCGATCTCGACGTGGCCGCCAGCCACGCCGCCTGGGGTGCGTGGCTGCACCAGGGACAGATCTGCATGGCGGCCAACCGCATCCTGGTGCATGCCTCGCTGGAAGAAGGGCTGCTGCAGCGGCTGGCGGACAAAGCGCGTCATCTGCCGGTAGGCGATGGCGCCAGCGGCCAGGTCGCGCTGGGACCGATGATCGACGAACGTCAATTGCAGCGCGTGCATGCGCTGGTGCAGGAGAGCGTGGCCGCCGGTGCGCAACTGGTGGCTGGCGGACGTTACGAACAGTTGTTCTACCAGCCCACCGTGCTGGGCGGAGTCAGGCCGGGCATGCGCGTCTTCGAGGAAGAAATCTTTGGGCCGGTGGCTAGCGTCATCCGCTTCGACAACGATGAAGAAGCCATCGCCCTGGCCAATCGCAATGCCGGCGGTCTTGCCGCCGGGGTGCTGTCGCCTTCGGTGGGCCGCGCCATGGCGGTGGCGGCGCGGCTGCGCCAGGGCATGGTCCATGTCAACGACCAGACCGTCAACGACGAGTGCGTCAACCCCTTCGGCGGCCCCGGCATCGCCGGCAATGGCGCCAGCGTAGGCGGCCCGGCCGACTGGGAAGAGTACACGCAGTGGCGCTGGACCACCATTCGCCAGCAAGCCATGCCGTATCCCTTCTGAGACCCACAGACGCATTCCTGAAAATCAACTAAATCATATAAATCATTATTCCAAGGAGGCCAGCATGAACCTGCAAGACAAGACCGTCGTCGTCACGGGCGTTTCTTCCGGCATCGGCGCGGAGACCGCGCGTCAGTTGCGCGCACAGGGCGCGCGCGTGATCGGGGTGGACCGCAATGAACCGGCCATCAGTGTGGAAGCCTTCGTCCAGGCCGACCTCTCCAGCGCCGAGGCCATCGACGCGGTAGTCGCGCAACTGCCCGAACGCATCGATGCGCTGTGCAATATCGCCGGCGTACCCGGCACGGCAGAGGCGCAACTGGTGGCGCGGGTGAACTACCTCGGCCTGCGCCACCTGGTCCAGCGCCTGACGGCGCGCCTCTCGCCAGGCGGGGCCATCGTCAATGTGGCCTCCATCCTGGGCGCGGAATGGCCGCAGCGGCTGGAGCAGCACAAGGCCCTGTCGCAGGCCGCCAGCTTCGCCGAGGGCGCGGCCTGGCTGGCGCAGCATCCGGTGGCGCAGCAACACTGCTACCAGTATTTCAAGGAAGCCCTGATCGTCTGGTCCATGACCCAGGCCCAGCCGATGTTCCTGCAGCATTCGGTGCGGATGAATTGCGTCGCGCCCGGCCCGGTGTTCACGCCCATCCTGGGGGACTTCGTGACCATGCTGGGCCAGGAGCGGGTGCAGAAGGATGCGCATCGCATGAAGCGTCCGGCCTATGCCGACGAGATCGCCGCAGCCATCGTCTGGCTGTGCAGCGATGACAGCCGCTGGATCAATGGCGTGAACCTGCCGGTAGATGGCGGACTGGCCTCGACCTACCTGTAGGCGGCCACCGTTCCTAAGCGATCCGAAACGATCCCAAGCGATAAAAAATAACAGGAGACAACACCATGAGAGAGCACCGCAAGCACGCCGCCGCCCTGGCGCTGACCCTGGCCTTGCTGCCCGCGCTGGCCAGCGCCTACGACCAGCCCACCGTCAACATGGGCGGCACCAGCTTTTTCGACGGCGCGCCGCTGCCCGGCGGACCCGGATTCTATTTCGTCGAATACCTCACCTACAGCAAGGCCACCAAGCTGGTGGACAACAACGGCAACCGCCTCGGCTTTCCTGCCACTCAGGACATCAGCGTCTTCGCGCCTGTCACCCAGTTCATCTACGTGCCGCCCGGCGCCAAGTTCGGCAACAAGCAGCTGGGCTTCCAGGTGCTGGTGCCATGGGTGGCCAGCGCCAAGGTGGACGATGGCGCCAACAACGCCATCCTCCGTGGCAATACCGGCATCGGTGACATCAGCGCCGGCGTGTCTGTGCAGTACGATCCCGTCATGGGAGCGCAAGGCCCGCTCTATGCGCAGCGTTTCGAGTTGCAGTTCATCCTTCCCACCGGTGCCTATGACCGCAACGCCACCGTCAATCCGGGCAGCAATACCTGGTCCTTCGACCCATACTGGGCCGGCACGCTCTGGGCCAGCCAGAACCTGAGCTTCAGCTGGCGTCTGCACTACCTCTGGAACGCCCGCAACAATGCGCCCAGCGCAGCCTTCGGCAACAACGTCAGTTCCACCCAGGCCGGACAGGCGGTGCATGCCAACTTCGCCGCCGAGTACGTGCTCAACCCGACCTGGACCGTGGGCGCGGCCGGTTACTGGCTGCAACAGGTCACCGATACCAAGGTCAACGGCGCCGATGTCAGCGGACGCCGCGAACGCGTGGTCGGGCTGGGGCCGGCGGCGATGATGCGGCTGTCCGAACGCGACCTGCTGTTCTTCAATGTCTACCAGGAGTTCGCCGTGCGCAATCGCGCCGAGAACAGCAAGTTCCAGATCCGTTACGACCATCACTTCTGAGCGTTGCCGGCTTGGCCTGCGGCTCTGCCTGCTTTCCTACAGCAGGCAGAGCCGTTGTCCGCTTAACGACGTGCGCTACCGCAGAGATACTGCGCCCAATGACGGCACGCCCACGTGCCGCGACCAGAAGGGAGAGCCGTATCATGCCAGCCACCGATCCATCCAAGCCCGACCCGCACGCCAGCACCGGCGTGGCCGAGCTGTTTCACCGTTTCAGTGAAGCCTGCGCCCAGGCCGTGGGCAGCTCCTGGACCTTCGTGGTGGCGCTGGGCGTGGTAGTGGCGTGGGCGGTGACGGGACCGATGTTCGACTACTCCGACACCTGGCAATTGCTCATCAATACCGGCACCACCATCGTGACCTTCCTGATGGTGTTCCTGATCCAGAACGCTCAGAATCGCGACGCCCAGGCTACGCAACTGAAGCTCGATGAACTGATCCGCGCCCTCCAAGGCACGCGCAAGCAGATCATGGATGCAGAAGATCTGTCGGACGCAGAACTGTCCCGCCTCAAGAAGGAGTTCGAGCGCATGGGCGAACATCCCGACGATCCGGTGCGGCAGCATCTGCGCAAGTCGCTCGGCCAGGGGCCGAGGCCGCCGGTGGAACATCCGCCGCGTCATCTGCGCTGTGCTGCGCCGGCCCCGGCGGCGGCGCCTTCGGCGAGCAATTTCCAGCCCTCCGCCGGACGCGCGCCGGGCAAGCCCGCCATGCCGCGCCAGGTCCAGCACGAGGAATACAGCCAACCGCTGCGCGCCAGCCAGCGCCAGTGGACATGAGTCGCGCGGCCCTCGCGATCATGCGGGCCTATCGGTTTGATAGCTCCAGGCGATTGTTCCACAACCCGGAACACTCAATTCCCTCCAGCAGGGTTTTTCTCCCGCGCGCGCTTACGTAGACTTCAGTCCATCGATGAACGACATCGCAACGCAAGAAACGATGCGGTTCTAGACACCGGCATCGGCCGACCGACATCCCGGCGCGGCGCCCATCAGTACCTGAGGCAAGAACCCCAAGCTCGTAAAACAAGAAAGCAAGAAAGAGGAATTCATCATGCTGCATCAACTGTTCTCGCGTAGCCTGTCCGTCTATCCACGGGTCTACCTGCAATTTGCCGCTCTGGTCGGTCTGCTCATTGCCGCCGAGTTCAGTTTGAGCACCCTGTCCATGATGCTGACCCAGCGCGCCGTCCATCGCGTTTCGCAAGGCGTGCGCCGTCGCCGTGAAGTCCAGCGCCGCCAACGCGATGCTGACACCAGCGGCAATTGCTGCGCCTGAATTTCGCGCAAGTATAAGTATTTAAGTAATTGACAGGCCAACAAAAAAGCGGCGCACCCACCGGGGTGTGCCGCTTTCGCTCGTGATCCATCAAGGCGCGTGGCGCACCTCACTTCAGTTCAGCTCAGATCAGATCAGATCAGCTCAGAGCCCACGCTCCAGCAACTGCAACTGCTCGCGGAAGGCGGGTTTCAAGCGATACAGCTGCGCCGGGCGATGCGCGCCGCTGCTGTCGAACTGGCCATCGACCGGGTCCAGCATGTCCATCTCGGTCATCTTGCGGCGAAAGCTGACCTTGTTGATGCTCTCGCCCATCAACACCTCATAGACCCGCTGCAACTGCGGCAGGGTAAAGACCTCGCCCAGCAGATGGCAGGGCAGGGAAGAATATTGGCTCTTGCTGCGCAGGCGCGAGACCGCCGTCTCGATGATGTCGCCGTGGTCGAAGGGCAGGGGCGGCAGGCGATCCACGCTGTAGAGGCGCACTTCATGGCGCTCGGCCTGGGCGATGGTGGCCGCCGGCACCAGGGCGTAATAGGCAATCGACACCGACCAGCCGCGCGGATCGCGGGCCGCGCCGGAGAAGGTGGCCAGCTGTTCCAGATAGGGCGCGGCGATGCCGGTCTTGTCCAGCAGCACCCGGCGCGCCGCATCGCGGGCATCGGTATCGGTGCGCGCATGGATGTAGCCGCCAGGCAATGCCGCCACACCCTTGAAGGGCGCGTGTTCGCGCTTGAGCAGCGCCACTTCCAGTCCCTCGGCTGTGAGCGTGAGCAATACCACATCGACCGTACAGATCACCGGATCCATTTTTCTCCTCGCCTTGTCCAAGTCTGGAAGTCTAATGGCACTTAGTGTCATTGTGAATCTATTTGTTGCAATTTACTAAATATGCAAGCAACAGCAGGCGTTAGCGGAAGAATTTCTAGCGATCTTGTTAGTTGCAAAATGAAATTAAGTGGTCTACACTGGCTTCACCGTAACCCGACGCACTCCGAAAGGTGGACACCATGAAGCGCTCCCTGCATCTCCTCGTGATCGATCCGCAAAACGATTTCTGCGACCTGCCGGCGTCCTGGCGGCCTGTGGACCCGGCCACTGGTGGCACGCTGCAACCGGCCTTGCCGGTGGCGGGCAGCCATGCCGACCTGCAACGGGTGGCCGGCCTGATCGACCAGGGCGGCGCGGGCCTGTCGGCCATCAGCATCACCCTGGACGCCCACCATAGGCTGGACATCGCCCATCCCACCTTCTGGCGTCAGGGCGACGGATCGGCGGTCACCCCCTTCACCCAGATCGAGGCCGCGCAAGTGCGCGCCGGCGCCTACCTGCCGCGCGATCCGCAATCGCTGCCGCGCGCGCTGGCCTATCTCGATGCGCTGGAGACCGCAGGCCGTTATCGCCTCATGGTCTGGCCGGTGCACTGCGAGATCGGCAGCTGGGGCGCAGCGGTCCATGCCGATGTGCGCGCCGCCTACAACCGCTGGGAAGAACGTACGCTGGGCGTGGTCACCAAGCTGGGCAAGGGCAGCAATCCCTGGACCGAGCACTATTCGGCGGTCATGGCCGAAGTGCCGGACGACGATGATCCGGCCACCCAGCTCAACCGTGGCTTCATCGCCACCCTGGCCCAGGCCGACGCGGTCTACATCACCGGCGAAGCCGGCAGCCACTGCGTGCGCGCCACCACCGAGCACATTGCCGCCAATCTTGACGCCGCCGGGCGCGCCCGCCTGGTATTGGTGACCGATTGCATGAGCCCGGTGGCCGGCTTCGAGGCGCAGTACCAGGATTTCCTGGCCGCCATGTCGCAGGCCGGCGTGCGCCTGGCCACCTCGGCGCAGGTGCTGCAGGAACTGCAAGCCAACGCCTGAACCGTTCAACCCCTGCAAGGAGTGCCCATCATGGCGCCCGTCGTCCGTAGTCTGCTGGAAACCGATCTCTACAAGTTCACCATGTGGCAAGCCCTGCTGCACAGCCACCCTGGTGCGCAGGCCGAATACACCTTCGTCTGCCGCAACCAGCCGGCCTTCCCGCTGGCCGAACTCAAAGAGGACGTGGAGCGCGAGCTGGACCACCTGTGCAGCCTGCGCCTGAGCAGTGAAGAACTGGACTACCTGGCCCAGCTGCGCTACATGAAGAGCGACTTCATCGATTTCCTGGCGCTGTTCCGCTTCCAGCGCAAGTTCATCGAGGTCAGCACCGACGGTGACCGCCTGTGCATCGTGGCCCGGGGGCCGCAGGTGCATGTGATGGGCTTCGAGATCTTCGTGCTCTACATCGTCAATGAACTGTACTTCCGCCGTGTCGGCCATGCCGGCGCCATCGACGAGGCAAGGCGTCGCCTGCAGGACAAGATCGCACTGCTGAAGTCCTTTGCCAGCGAGCCTGCGGGCCGCCATCCCTTCGAGTTCTTCGACTTCGGCGTGCGCCGTCGTTACAGCGGCGCCTGGCAGGAAGAAGTGGTGGCCACGCTGGCGCGCGAAGTGCCGCAGTATTTCAAGGGCAGCTCCAATGTGTGGCTGGCCAAGCAGTACCAGCTCGTGCCCATCGGCACCATGGCCCATGAATACCTGCAGTCCTACCAGTCCTTCGGCGTGCGCCTGCGCGATTTCCAGAAGGCCGCGCTGGAGGCCTGGGTGCAGGAATACCGCGGCGACCTCGGCGTGGCGCTCACCGACGTGGTCGGTATGGACGCCTTCCTGGCCGACTTCGACCTGTACTTCGCCAAGCTCTTCGACGGCCTGCGCCACGACTCCGGCGACCCCTTCGAATGGGGCGAGAAGGCCCTGGCGCATTACCGCAAGCTGAGGCTGGACGCCAACACCAAGCGCCTGGTGTTTTCCGATGGCCTGGACCTGCCGCAGGCGCTGCGCCTCTATCGGCACTTTTCCGACCGCGCCATGACCGGTTTCGGCATCGGCACCAACCTGAGCAACGACACCGGCATCGCGCCGCTGAACATCGTCATGAAGCTGTCGTCCTGCAATGGCCAGGCCGTGGCCAAGCTGTCCGATTCGCCGGGCAAGACCTTGTGCAAGGACGAAACCTTCCTGGCCTACCTGCGCCAGCTGTTCGGCATCGCCGCGCCGGCCCTCCCTGCTTGAGCCGCTGCGGCGGCAGAAAGGACGCATCATGCTTCGCATCGCCATCGCCCAATGCAACCCCACCATCGGCGACTTCGAGGGCAATCTCGGGTTGCACCTCGATGGCCTGCAACGCGCCGCCCAGGCCGGGGCCGACCTGGTGGTCTTCCCGGAGCTGTCGATCTGCGGTTATTACCCCGGCGATCTGCTGGAAGAATCCCGTTTCCTGGCCCGCGCCGAAGCGACCCTGCAAGACGTGATCGACGCCACCCGCCGCCTGCCCGGGCTGACCGCCGTGATCGGCGCACCGCGCCGCAATCCCGGTCCGGGCAAGCCACTCTTCAATGCCCTGCTGGCCGTACGCGAGGGCCTCATCGTGGCCGAATACCACAAGCAATTGCTGCCGGTGTATGGCGTCTTCGATGATGGCCGTCACTTCGAGGCCGGCCCGGAAATCGCCTGCGTCTTGCCGCTCAAGGGCATGCGCGTGGGCTTCCTGATCTGCGAGGATGGCTGGAACGATGACCTGCGCAGCTACCGCGTCAACCCCTTCGAGAAGCTGGCCCAGGCCGATGCGCAACTGGTGGTCTCCATCAACGCCAGCCCCTCCGATGTAGGCAAGCGCAGCCAGCGCCACGCCCTGTTCCAGGCCGCCTGCCTGCGCCGCCAGATGGCGCTGCTCTACGTCAACCAGGTCGGCGGCCAGGACCAGTTGGTCTATGACGGCGGCTCCTTCGCCATGTCGCCCTTGCAAGGGCTGGCCTTCGAAGCCGCGCGCCTGGCCGAGGACTTCCAGGTGCTGGCTTTCGAAGGCGGACGCTTCCTGCGCAGCGATGGCGTGGGCGCGCCGCAGTGCATCGACCAGACCCTGGCCACGCCCGAATTCCATCGCCGCCAGATCTTGCTGGGCCTGCGCGACTATGCGCGCCGCTGCGGTTTCGGCAAGGTGGTGGTGGGCTCCTCGGGCGGCATCGATTCGGCCGTGACCATCGCTCTGGCCGCCGAGGCGCTCGGTGCGCAGAACGTGGTGGCGGTGACCATGCCGTCGATGTTTTCCAGCGCCGGCTCGGTCGATGATTCAGAAACGCTGTGCCAGGCCCTGGGCGTGACGCTGTTCCGCCACCCCATCGCCGACCTGGTGCGCGAATTCGAGGATGGCTTTGCCACCGCCTTCGGCGCACCCCTGCGCGGACTGCCGCTGGAAAACCTGCAGGCGCGGGTGCGCGGCGCCATCCTGATGGAATATTCCAACGGCTATGACGCCCTGCTGCTGACCACCGGCAACAAGAGCGAGATCTCGGTGGGCTATTGCACCCTGTACGGCGATACCAACGGCGGGCTGGGCCTGATCGGCGATCTCTACAAGACCGAGGTCTATGCGCTGGCGCGCCACCTCAATGCCCAGGCAGGCCGCGAGATCATCCCCGCCGCCATCATCGACAAGGCGCCGTCCGCCGAACTGGCGCCCGACCAGCGCGACACCGACAGCCTGCCGCCCTACGAGGTGCTCGACGAGATCCTCAAGTGGTACATCGAGGGCAGCCGCCTGCCCGCCGATGAAGCGCAGGCCGCAGCGCGTACGGTGGAGCAGCTCAGCGGAACCGATACCGGGGCTGCCCTGGTCGAACGCATCTGCCGCATGGTGGCGCGCAATGAATACAAGCGCCGCCAGTCGCCGCCCGTGATCCGCCTGCGCTCGCGCGCCTTCGGCAGCGGGCGGCAGATTCCCATTGCCGTGCGCTACTGAGGCGCGGCGTGGCGATACCGGACCTCGACTGCCGTTGAACCCTGTTGAAAAAATAAAGGAAGGCGCATGCCCATCTTGACTCCGCAATACGATGCCGCCGTGGTGATCGGCCGTTTCCAGCCCGTCCACAACGGTCACCTGCACCTCTTGCATCACGCGCTGGAACGCGCGGCCATGGTGATCGTGGTGCTGGGCTCGGCCTTCCACGCCCGCAACACCAAGAACCCCTTCACCTGGGAAGAGCGCGCCGCCATGATCGCCGGGGCCATGCCGCCGGGCCAGCGCGAGCGCCTGCGCTTCGTCGCCACCCGCGATTACTACGACGACCGCCGCTGGTCAGCCGAAGTGCGCCGCCAGGTCGCCGCCGAAGCGGGCAGCCAGGCGCGTGTCCTGCTGGTGGGGCATTTCAAGGATGCTTCCAGCTACTACCTGCGCCACTTCCCGCAATGGCAGCTGGAAACCCTGCCGCGCGCCGACGACATCGATGCCACCGACATCCGCAACGTCTGGTTCGAGGCCGAGGACCTGGAAGTCAGCCTCGACGTCCTGGACCCGATGGTGCCGCCCAGCGTGCGCCACTACCTGCGCGCCTGGTCGCTGCTGCCGCATTACGCCGCGCTGGTGGAAGAACATCGCCAGTTGCGCAAGTATCACGCCGCCTGGGCCGCCGCGCCGTATCCGCCGGTGTTCACCACCGTCGATGCGGTCATCCGCGCGGCGGACCATGTGCTGCTGGTGCAGCGCAAGGGCTTTCCGGGGCGCGGCCTGTGGGCCATCCCTGGCGGCTTCCTGGACCAGCGCGAACGGCTGATGCAGGCCGCCCTGCGCGAACTGGCCGAGGAAACCAACCTGGCCGTGCTCGACGTCACCCTGGAAGAGGCGCTGGTGGACGTCAAGATCTTCGATCATCCCGACCGCAGCGCGCGCGGGCGCACCATCACCCACGCCTATTATTTCGACCTGCGCCTGGAACACCTGCCCGAGGTCGAGGCCGCCGATGACGCCGCCCAGGCCGTCTGGACGCCCATCGACCAGCTGGCCGCCATGGAAGCGAGTTTCTTCGATGACCACTTCCACATCCTCGATACCTTCCTCAACCTCACCGGCGCCGACTGAGACCATGGCGACCGCATTGCCCGCCCTGATGCCGGCCAGCCTGCAGGGGCTGCTGCAAGCGCGACTGCCCCGCGTGATCCAGCGCGAGCCCGATGAGGACGACGCCAGCCGCTGGCGGCATTGGGAGCTGGGCGGGCGCACCGTGCAGATCGCCCAGCCGGTGACCTTCACGCCCTATGCCTCGGCGCGGCCCTGCTCGGCGCGCTGCCGCTTCTGTTCCGAGACGCTCAACGATGGCGGAGCGCATGCGGCGGCGCTGCGTCCCGGCCCGCACTACACCGCGCAATTGCGCCAGGCGCTGGCGGCCTTGCGCGGCCTGCCGCTGTCGTGGTCGCTGTCGGGCCTGGAGACCACCGATGATGCAGGCTGGATGCTGTCCATGCTCGATGTGCTGCAGGAGCACGCCCGTCATTCGCCGGTGCAGGGCAGCGTGCTCTATACCAATGGCGCCGGCCTGGTCGGGTCACCGGGTGCGGCGCTGGTGGCGCGCCTGCAGGACTTTGGTCTAGGCTGGGTGGAGCTGTCGCGCCATCATCACGAGGCCGCCGCCAACCAGGCCATCATGCGCTTTCGCAGTGGGCAGGCAGTGGCCACGCAAGAGGGCATCGAAGGCGTGCTGGCGCAACTGACGCAAGCGAGGTCGCAGCTGCCGGTCAAGCTGGTGTGCATCGTGCAGCAAGGCGGCATCGACGGACTGTCGGCGCTCAAGGCCTACCTGCGCTGGGCGCAGCGACAGGGCGTGGCGGCGGTGATCCTGCGCGAGTTCTCGCAGCTGGGTCCGCAGTATCGCGACAACGTCACCGCCCGCTATATCGGCGCCGCCCGCATCGATGTCGCTGAATTGCTGGCGGCTTGCCTGGCCGATCCCGAATTCAGCGCCGAGGCGCAGTTGATGCATGCCACCTCGGGTTATTACTTCTGGAATGTGTTGCTGCACTGGCGCGGCATGCAGCTCACCTTCGAAGCCTCGGACTACGTGCGCATGCACCAGCGCCACGCCAGCGGCCGCGTCTACAAGCTGGTGTTCCATGCCAATGGCCGTCTGTGCGGCGGATGGAATCCCGATGAGCATGTCCTGCTGGAGACCGAGACTCCCGTGACCCTGCGTCGCCGTGCCGTGCTGCCGCTCATGCCCTCACCCTGGAGCCCGTCATGAACGACAACAGCTGGTTGCACTTCACTGCGCAAGACCCGGCATGGACCCTGCCCGCCGACCTGGCCGCCATCGATGGTTTTGGCGCGCGCGATTGCGGCTGGGTGGAGCAGATGCAACCCTTCATCGCCCACCTGTGCCCGCCCGAGGGCCGGGTGCTGGACCCGTTCTGCGGCTTTGGCAGCACGCTGGTGGCGGCGCACAGCCAGGGCCGCGCCGGCATCGGCATCGAGGTCGATGGCAGCCGGGTGGCATTGACGCGCCAGCGCCTGCAGCGCCTGTCACCGCAGGCTGCGCAGCAGCAGGTCATCCACGGTGAGGCCACCGCCATCCTGCCGCAGCTGCCGCCGGTCGATCTGGTGTTGAGCAACGTCCCTTACTTCGGCTGCCGCTGGCCCGACCAAGCGATAGCGGCGCGATCCGGCCAGCTCTACGCCAGCCAGACCTATGCAGGTTTCCTGGGCATGCTGGAGCGCCTGCTGGCCGGCCTGCGCTGTTGCCTGCGCCCCGGCGGCTGGCTGGTGCTGTGCGCCGAGAACCTGCGGGTGGGCGGTCGGGTGGGCGAACACTTCGTGCCGCTGGCCTGGGACCTGGCGCGGCTGATGGCCGACCGCTTCTGCTTCGTGGAAGAACGCATCCTGATCTATGACCGCGCCAGCCAGCCCGCAGCCCCCGGGCGGATGCGCAGCAACCGCGCCCATGAATACGCGCTGCTGGCGCGTCATCTTCCCCCTGCCATCGACACGGCGCAGACCCTGGCCGTGCTGCAGGCCTTGCAGAGCGCGCATCCTGGCTTTGTCGTCTATGGCAGCTTCGCGCGCTGGCTGCATGGCCTGCCGCTGGCGCACGCCCCGGCCGATGCCGATCTGCTCCTGCCCGACAACCCGCAACTGGTCACCGCGCTCTGCCATTGGCTCGAACAGCAGGGCTTTGCACTGACTTGCTGGGGAGCACCGTTCTCAGCCGATATGGCTACCGCTGGCGCCGCCCTGTTGCCGCAGCGGCACTACCTGCGCGCCGTCCGGCTCGACCGTGAAGGCCGTCTGGTACGGCTGGACCTGTGCCTGCGCGATGAACGCCATGATGCCGCCCAGCTTCTCCCGCGTGCCGTCATCCAGGCCGGCCTGCCGCTGATGCCTGCCGAGCTGCTGCGGGACGCTTCCTGAGCTCCACGGTTTTGCCGCCGACTGTCTACCTCTTCCCGTGCGCCCTATGCCAAAATGGCATGGGGTGCGGTCCATGCCGTTTCGGTATAGTGGCTGACGTTCCAAGAGAAGGTCGCCGCCAGGCACAACGTGGCCGGCGCCAGAGACAAGCCGTCGGACCAGCGCGGCCACACAATAGGGGCAGGGGCAACAATGGAAATCAAATGGGTAGAGGACTTCCTCTCCGTGGTCGAGACGCTCAACTTCAGCCGCTCGGCCAAGCTGCGCAATGTGACGCAGCCGGCCTTCGGACGCCGCATCCGTTCGCTGGAAACCTGGCTGGGCGCAGAGCTGTTTGACCGCTCTTCCTATCCGTGTACGCTGACCCAGGCCGGCGAATCCTTCGTCCCCATCGCCAAGGAAATGCTGAACCAGTCCATGCAGGCGCGGCTGGTGCTGCGCGGCCAACTGGCCGGCGCCCAATCTGCGGTGCGCCTGGCCATGCCGCATACGCTGCTGCTGACGGTCTTTCCCAAGCTGCTCTCCGAGATCGAGAAGTCTATCGGCGCCATCTCCACTACCGTCATGGCCGGCAATGTGCATGACGCCGTCATGGCCCTGGTCGAGCGCAACTGCGACCTGCTGCTGTGCTATGACCACCGCCAGCAGGGCATCGCCCTCGATACCGAGCGCTATGACGTGCTCTCGCTGGGCAAGGAGCCATTGCGGCCTTACGTGAAGACGCTGCCCAATGGCCTGCCCAAGTATGTGCTGCCGGGCGCGCCCAATGATCCCCAGCCTTTCCTGAGCTATTCGCCGTATTCGTCGCTGTCGCGCATCGTCGAGAAGGCGCTGCATTCCAGTCCGCGCCAGGTGCATCTGTTCCGCCGCTTCGAGACCGACCTGGCCGAGGGCTTGAAGAGCATGGCCGTCGAAGGCCATGGCATCGCCTGGCTGCCCGCCAGCGCCGTGGCGCGGGAGATCGCCGAGGGCAAGCTGACCCTGGCCATCGCCCCCACCGACAGCGAAGCGCTGGAGCAGGGCCTGTGGTGCGACGAGATGGACATCCGCGTCTACCGCCGCCTGGATGGCGCCAATCCCGACATCGACCGTATCTGGAACTATCTCAAGGCCGAACACGGCTAGCCGATTTTCGTACCCAGTGAACCCATGAAGGACGTAGCAATGAAATTCCTGAGCAACCAGCAGATCAGCGAACTGCTGACCACCGAAGACGCCATCGCCGCCATGCGCGAGGCCTTCGCCAGCGCCGCCGAGGGCGCGCACCAGGGACGCGTGCGCACCAGCGCTTCCAATGGCGTGATGCTCTCCATGATGGGCGCGGTGATCCCCGCTGCTGGCATTGCCGGGGCCAAGGTCTACACCACCATCAAGGGGCAGTTCCGCTTCGTCATCCAGCTCTTCTCGACCGAGACCGGCGCACCGCTGTGCACCATGGAAGGCGACGCCATGACCGGCCTGCGCACCGCCGCCGCCACCGCCGTGGCCTGCGATGCGCTGGCGCGCCCCGATGCCCAGGTCCTGGCCGTGATCGGCACGGGCGTACAGGCGCGTTCGCACATCCCGGCGCTGCTGCAGGTGCGGCCCTTCAAGGAAGTGCTGATCGCCGGCCGTTCCGGCCAGCAGGCGCTGGCCGAGGAAGTCACCCGCACCCTGGGCGTGCCCGCGCGCATGGTCAGCATCGACGAGGCCGCCGCTCAGGCCGACGTGCTGGTCACCGTGACGCGCTCGGCCACACCGCTCTTCGACGGCGCACTCTTGCGCCCCGGCGCCTTCGTGGCCGCCGTGGGCGCGTCCAAGGCCAATGTGCGCGAGCTCGACGATGCCGCCATCGGTCGCGCTGCCGCGCTGTTCGTGGAATGGAAGCCGCAGGCCCAGCAGGAAGCCGGCGACCTGGTCCAATGCGCGCCCGGCGTGTTCGACTGGGCCCAGGTGATGGAACTGGCCCAGGCCGTCGATGGCAGCATGCCCTACCAGCGCCGTCCCGACGACATCGTCATCTACAAGGGCATCGGCATCGGCCTGGAAGATGTGGCGCTGGCGGGATTGGCCTATCGCAAGGCGTGCGCACGATACGGCTGGTAAGCACCGGCCGCATGTCCTGATGACAAAGGCGCTGCGCAGGTTCTGCAGCGCCTTTGTCTTATTCTCTTCTTGTCTTATCCACCGCCGTTGCTGAGCTAGGCCGTCGCCTTTGTCCGCGCAGCCACCGCCGGCTTGGCCCGCAAGGCGGTGGCCGTGGCCACCAGCACGATGGCGATGCCGGTCACGGTGCCCAGGGTCACCGGTTCATCCAGCAACAGCCAGGCCCACAGCGAGGCCGTCATCGGCACCAGGAAGGTCACCGTGATGGCCTTGGTCGCTCCTTCGGCAGCGATGAGCTGGAAGAACAGCGCATAGGCGATACCCGTGCAGACCACCCCCAGCACCAGCACCGCCAGCAGCGCGGGCAGCGTGCCGGCCTGCAGCGCATGCGGCATCGATGGCGCGGCCAGGGGCAGCAGGCACAGGGCGGCGGCGAACTGGCTGCCGGTGGCCAGGGCAATGGGAGAGATGCCGCCGGCGCGCATGCGCGTGAAGGTGGCCGCAAAGCCATAGCTGACCGCCGCGCACATGGCCGCCAGCACGCCCGCAATCACCATCGCATCGGCCGGGGCAGGGCCGATGCCCACCAGCACCGCCACCCCCACCAGGCCCAGCACGAAGGCGGCGCAGCGCACCAGGCTCAACCGTTCGCCCATCAGCAGGAAACCGAACATGGCCGTAAACACCGGCGCCAGCGAATTCATCGTGGCCATGTAGGCCGAGGGGATGTGCAGCGCCGACCAGGCAAACAGCGCAAAGGGCAGGGCGGTGTTGAAGATGCCGATCACCAGGTAGGGCAGCCAGTTGCTGCGCCATTGCATGGGCACCCCGCGCACGCGCGCAAAGGCCAGCAGCGCCAGCGTGGCCAGCGAGGCGCGGCCAAAGGTGGTCAGCATGGGACCGAAGACCGGTGCGGCAATGCGCATGAGCATGAAGCTGGTGCCCCAGATGGCGGCCAGCAGGAGCAGCTTGCAGAGATTGGATGAGGACATGAGGGCAGGGCGCGCCCCAGGCGCAGCCAGGCAGAACCAGTCGGACCATGAGTCTAAACCCACTTGCGCACGCCGTCCCGGTACAGTTGCTGTTACTGGACCGGGCCAGTTGCCGGACGCAACAGTGATACGCTTCCTGACGCGCCAACTGTACATGGCGCAGACAGTGAGCTGCTGCTAGCCTGTACAGTCATTTCATCAGGACATCAGGAGAACGTGCATGCTGAAGATCTATGGTCGGGACAGTTCCATCAACGTACGCAAGGTGCTGTGGGCCTGCGCCGAGCTGGGCATTGCCTTCGAACGCGAAGACTGGGGCGCGGGCTTCCGGCCCACCAGCGAGCCCGCCTTCCTGACCATGAATCCCAATGCCATGGTGCCGGTGATCGAGGATGACGGCTTCGTGCTGTGGGAATCGAACGCGATCATCCGCTACCTGGCCAACCGCCACGGCGGCGCAGCGCTCTACCCGCTGCAGGCGCAGGCGCGCGCCCGGGTGGACCAGTGGATAGACTGGCAGGCCAGCGACCTCAACCGTGCCTGGAGCTATGCCTACCTGACCCTGGTGCGCAAGTCGCCCGCGCATGGCAATGCCCAGCAGGTGGCGGCCTCCATCGTCGATTGGACCCGCTTCATGGAAGTGCTGGAGCAGCAGCTGCAGCACAGCGGTGGGTATGTGGCCGGGGCCGAGTTCACGCTGGCCGATATTCCCGTGGGCCTGTCGGTGAACCGCTGGTTCGGTACGCCCTTTGAGCATCCGTCCCTGCCGGCGGTCAGCGCCTACTATGACCGCCTGACCGAACGCGAGGGCTTCCGCCGCTACGGACGCAACGGCATGGCCTGATCGCCCTGGGCGCGGTACACTGCCGCCTTGCGCATGCCGCGCTCATTCCCGTCCTGCAGGTTCATCATGGCCACCCGTAAGAAAAAACTGCTCTTCCTTGCCGCCTTCCTGGGCTGTCTGTTGCTGGCCAGTGTGCCGCTGGTGTCCTTGCTGTTCTACTGATCACACCTGGCCGCATAAAAAAAGCCCCGCGGTCAAAGACCGGGGGCCAACACCAAATCCACCAGGATTCAGGGGGACATCAGATCGGCAGGCGCTGTCCAGGCAGGCGGGTATCGCGGGCCAGCGGGTGATGACGCCATTTCGCTTCGGCGAACAGATAGATCCCTAGCGAAGAAAGCAAGACAGTCATCAGGACAGAGACAACGACGGTCAGCAGGAAGGTGGTGAACATGGTGATCTCCTCAAGACGATTCCATCTTAGGAGATCACCCTGGCGTTGGCTTTAGTGGATTTCCCTAGAAATCGGGCAAGCCGCTCAGGGAATTCCTGAGCGGCTTGCCTGCCTGTCAATGCTGCTTCAATAACGTTCCAGCCAGTGCGCATACGGCGCCGGCAGCGTCCATGAAGGACGCTCCACGCCCAGCTCCTTGGCCGCCTGGTAGGTCCAGTGCGGATTGACCAGGTGCGAACGGCCCACCATCACCAGATCGAGCTGACCGTCCTTGACCGCCTGTTCAGCCAGCGCCGGCGTGCCGAAACCCCAGGCCGAGGACACCGGCACGGCGGCTTCGTCGCGCACCCGCTTGGCGATCGGACCGAGGAAGGCCGGACCCCAGGGGATCTGCACCTCGGGGATGGTGAAGCCGATGGTCACGCTGATCATGTCCATGCCGCTGTCCTTGAACTGGCGCACCACGCCGATGGATTCCATCAGCGTTTCTTCATCGCGGCCATCGTATTCCAGCACGCCGAAACGCACCGTCAGGGCCAGGTGTTCCGGCCACACTTCGCGCACTGCGCGCAGGGTTTCGATGAGGAAGCGGGCGCGGTTTTCTACGCTGCCGCCGTAGAGGTCGTCACGCTGGTTGGCATGCGCCGAGAAGAAGCTCTGCCCCAGGTAGCCATGGGCGAAATGCAGCTCCAGCCATTCGAAGCCGGCTTCACGCGCACGCACGGCCGCATTCACGAAGTCCTGGCGCACCCGGGCGATGTCGTCCAGGCTCATGGCCTTTGGGACCTTGGGCAAGCCACGGCCATAGGCGATGGCCGAGGGCGAGAGGGTGTCCCAGCCGCGCGCATCATCGGCGGCGATATGGTCATCGCCTTCCCAGGGACGGTTGGCGCTGGCCTTGCGGCCGGCGTGGCCGATCTGGATGCCAGGCACGGCGCCGGCGGCCTTGATGGCCTGCACCACCGGCACGAAGGCCTGCCCGAGTTCATCAGACCAGATGCCGGTGCAGCCCGGCGTGATGCGGCCTTCCGGCGAGACCGCAGTGGCCTCGACGATGACCAGGCCAGCGCCGCCACGGGCGATGCTGGCGTAATGCGACAGGTGCCAGTCGTTGACCTCGCCCTCCACGGCCATGTACTGGCACATCGGCGGGACGGCGATACGGTTGCGCAAGCTCACGTCCTTGAGCTTGAAGGGTTGGAACAGTGCGGACATGATCAGTTTTCTTGTCAGAGTGAAAAGGCATGCAGCGCGCCGGTTCATGGCCAGCGGCTGCTTCGTTGGTTCGAATATATTCGAACAATGGAAGGGAGTATAACCCAGGGTGTATCATCCTGCAGATGCGTCCCTACAAACACCCCGCCATTGATGAGTTCGTGCTCGAGCGCGTGCTCTATGCATTGAGCGATTCGATCCGCCTGGAGATCGTGCGCCATCTGGCGCGCGTGGAATGTGCGACCTGCGGCGAACTCGATGGCGGACGCCCCAAGTCCACCGTCTCGCATCACTTCAAGGTCTTGCGCGAAGCCGGGCTGGTGCGCACCGAGAGCAACGGCACCGCCCACATCAACACCTTGCGCAGCGCCGATATCGAACAACGCTTCCCCGGCCTGCTATCGGCCATCCTGGCCCAGCAGGACAAGCTGCCCAGCCGTCGCAAGAAGGCCGCCTGAGAAAGACTGAGCAAGGCTGAGGTTCAGAGCTTGCCGGCGGCAATGTCGGCGTCGATCGCAACAAAGGCCGTCGCCATTGCATACTGTTCCGCCTCCACCGAGGTATTGCCGCGAAAGTCCTCGCACGCCACGCGCCGGAAGGCCACTGGATTGTCATTGCGATGCAGCTGGTAATTGCCGACCCAGGTACCGTCGATCTGTTCCGTGCTGCTGACCCGGATGAAGTAGCCGTGATGCTCGGCCACGTCATTGTCCAGCAGGGTATCGATGACGGCGCGGGCGTAGCCGACCGCCGTCACCTGCGCCGCCGCCAGCGACGAGAAGGGATTGCCGCGCAGGTGCGGCGCAGGCTCGTCATCGATGCTGACCTTGCAGAGGACATCGCCGTTGCGCTGCGCGATGCTCTCTACGCTGATCTGCTTGCCGCGATAGGTGGCGCCGTAGTGGTGGGTCATGGGACTGAAGAGGAAATCGGTATCAGCTGCGATAGTGCGGCCAACGTGCTGCCGGGTCAACTATCCTTGCATGTCAGTCACGTAAAAAAGGACCGGCATGTTTCCATGCCAGTCCTTTCCTTGTTGCATCCTGCAGTCAGGCGGATCGTCGTCAGTGCTGCTTGTCCATGCCTGCCCGCAGCTTGCCCACTTCGCGTTCAGACACCTTGCCGGCCCGGTTGCCCCAGCCCTGGCGCACGAAGGTGGCCAGCGCGGCCGCTTCCTCGTCGGAGAGGCGATGGGCGAAGCCCGGCATGACCAGGATCGACGGCGCCTTCTCGGTGGATGGCGTGCGCGCCCCGGCCAGGATCACATGCAGCAAGGCGCTGGGGTTCTCGGCATTGACCACGGTGGCGCCATCGAGCACCGGGAAGATGCCCGGCGCACCCCGCCCATTGACGAAGTGGCAGGCCGCGCAATTGTCGAGGTAGAGCCGCTCGCCCAGCGTCAGGTCCTTGGCTGCGGTGAGCTTGCTGACCGTCGCGTCGACACCCTGTGGGATGACACGGCCACTGCCGCTGGAAGCCACCGGCGAGAGTGTCTTCAGGTAGGCCGCCATGGCCTGCAAGTCCTCCGGCTTCAGGTGTGCAGTGCTATGTTCCACCACCAGGCTCATCTCGCCGGCCACCGACGCGGTCTTGTTGCGACCGGTCTGCAGGTAGTCGACGATGTCCTGCGCGCTCCAGTGCGGCATGCCGCGCAGCGAAGGCACTGCCCAGCCGTTGAGGTCACCGCCCGAGAGGAACTGCGCCTGGCTGCTGTCGCTGGCCTTCTCGTTCATCGCAAAGCCGCGCGGCGTGTGACAGCTGCCGCAATGGCCCAGGCCCTCGACCAGGTAGGCGCCGCGCTTGATCTCGGCGCTCCAGCCATCCTGCTCCCTGAAGGGTCTGTCATTGGCGAAGAAGACATTCCACAGCTTCATCCCCCAGCGGATATTGAAGGGGAAGCTCATGCTGCTGGCCGGCGGCGTGCTGGCCACCGGTTTGACCCCCTGCATGAAGTAGGTGTAGAGGGCGTGGATGTCCTCGTCACTCACCTTGGCATAGCTGGGGTAGGGCATGGCCGGATAGAGTTGCGTACCATCGGCGCGCACGCCATGGCGTACGGCAGCGGAGAACTGCGCCTCGCTGTAGTTGCCGATACCGTGTTCCTTGTCCGGCGTGATGTTGGTGGAATAGATGATGCCGTGGCCGCTGTCGATGGCCAGCCCGCCAGAATAGGCCGGCTTGCCCGCAGCGCTGTGGCAGGCCATGCAGTCGCCCGCGCGCGCCAGGTATTGGCCGCGCGCCACCAGATCCTGATCGGCCGCCTGCGCTGTGGTCAACGTACCCAGAGCAACTAGCGACCAGGCCAGGGCGGCAAACAATGAAGTCAGTTTTTTCATGTTCTCTTCCCCTTACGCCTGGACCAGCGGACCGGGGTTCTTCAGATACTGCGTCTTGATGGCGTGCGCGGCCATGAGCGTGATGGCGCCGATGGTGGCCGTCGGATTGGCCTGGAAGTTCTGCGGGAAGGCATTGCCGCCAGGGACGAAGACGTTGTGCACATCCCAGGATTGCAGGTACTTGTTCAACGCCGAGTCACGCGGCGAATCGCCCATGATCGCGCCACCGACGTTGTGGGTGGAGACGTACTTGGTGATGTCCCAGTGCGAATCCAGCGCCAGGAAGCTTTCCGACATGTGATCGGGATTGAGCTCCTTGGAAATCTTCAGCACGATGTCGCGCAGGTAGCGCTGCAGCTTCAGCTCGTTCTGACGCCAGTCGAAGGTCATGCGCAACAGCGGCTGGCCCCACGGGTCCTTGTAGTTCGGGTCCAGGTCCAGGAAGTGACCGCGATAGGACATGCAGGTGGTGGTGATGCTGATCTTCATGGAATGGTCGTACCAGTCGATCATGCCTTCCTTCCAGCCCCGGCCCCAGCTCGGCGTGCCCGGCGGCAGCGCGGTGCCGATCGGTGCGCCCGAAGCCTGCGAGCTATGGATCTTGGCGCCGCCGATGAAGCCCAGCTTGACGCCATCGTCGAAGTTGCCCGGCGAGATGTCGTTGAACATCTCGCCCGTGGCCCCTGCGGTGGCGAAGGAATTGAAGTGCTTGTCCTTGAAGAACAGCGTCGCCCCACCATTGGAGAGGAAGGCGTAGTTGCGGCCGATGACGCCGGTCTCGGTGATCGGGTCATAGGGCTTGCCGATCCCCGAGAGCAGCATCAGTCGCACGTTGGCGAACTGGAAGCTGGAGAGGATCACGATCTTGGCCGGCTGGAACACTTCCTTCATGTTCTCATCGACATAGGTCACGCCGCGCGCGGTCTTCTTGTCGGCGTGCAGGTCCACGCGGATGACATTGGCGTTGACCTTGTAGTCGAAGTTGGGCAGGCGCTTGACCACATCGAGGATGGTGGTCTGCGGCGAGGCCTTGGAGTAGTTCAGGCAAGGATACTTGCTGCAGAAACCGCAATAGTTGCAAGGCGCGATCTGCGCGCCATACGGATTGGTCCAGGCCTGCGAGACATTGGCCGAGGGATTGGGGAAGGGATGGTAGCCCAGCTTGCGAGCCACATCGGCGAACAGGGTGTTGTTGTAGGTATCGTGCAGCGCCGGCAGCGGATAGGGGTTCGAGCGCGGACCTTCGAAGGGATCGCCGCCCGGCTGGATCTGGCCGCGCAGGTTGCCGGTCGTGCCAGACAGGCCGCAGACCTTGTCGAAGAAATCGTAGTGCGGCTCGATCTCGTTCCAGGTGAACGGGAAATCCTTGATGCGCATCTCGGGATCGAGATTGCTGTGCTTGTAGGCCTGGTCCGCGTAGGTCTTGAGCTTGAGGTCGGTGGGCGTAGCGCGGATGAGCACCGCAGTCCAGTGCAGGCCCGAGCCGCCCACGCCAGTGCCGGGCGCAAAGGCGCCCCACTTGCGGGTGGGCAGCGCCTGCTGCGCCGTGTTGTAGCGCACCGTCAGGGCGGCGTCGCGCGGCGTGGCGAAGACCTTGTTGCGGGTCGCGTAACCGTACTGGTCGGCCGGCTTGGGATAGGCGAAGTCTTCGGGCGGGCGGTCCGGGCCGCGCTCCAGGGCGCGCACCTTCAGGCCGGCCTGGGCCAGTTCGATAGCCATCAGGGAACCGGCCCAACCGAGGCCGACGATGACGACATCGACGTCGTCGTTGGTGATATCAGGCATGAGTATTCAATCAGAAAGTGACAGGGAGGCAAGCAGTCCAGGCAGCGCCGTTCAGGCGCGTTTGCCCGACAGGCTGACCGGGCCGAGCGGGTACTTCACGTTGTGCTGGTCCACCCATTCGGTGTAGGCCGCACGCGCACCGGGGAAGCCGATGGCGACCCAGGCCTTCATGTCCTTGTTGCCGCCGTACATGGGATCGGCCAGGTAGCCATTCTTGGTATCGCCCAGCAACTGCCCGAAGAATTGCGAAGGCCGCATCGACGTCTCGCCCAGCGCAGCGAAATCCACGCCATTCTTTTGCAGCGCCGTCAGCAAGGCGTCCTTGTCCTTGGCGTCCAGCTGCTCGAAGCGCTTGCCATGCTGTTGCTGGCTGATCTGCTGGGTCAGGCTGATACCGATGCGATAGACATCCTGCGGCGCATAGGGAATCTGGAAACCCAGCGTGGCCGGCGCATCCGTCTGGTGCGGCCCCTGCTGATAGATGTCGCTACCGAGACCGGCATGCAACTGCTGGTCGATGAAGACCGGAACATTGGTTTCCAGCGCACCCGGTCCGCGCCCTTCGGCGGGGATCAGGCGATCACAGGCGGCCAGGATGAAGAGCCATTGGGCATTGTCGAAGAACACCGGCTTGTAGTGCTGCAGCTCGATGCCTTCCAGGCCATCGGCCTTGGCCTGTTTGAGCAAAGGGATCGAGACGAGAGGAACGGCCGCTGCGGTAGCGGCCAGGACGGCACGACGCGAGGGACTGAACTTGGAGGTCATGGTCAATACAGTGGAGGTGGATAGGAGACACCAGCGCCTGCCTCATGACGCAAGGTCATGCGTGACAGCAAGTCAATGGCGGGCAATGGGGAAATGGTCATGTGCCGGGATCGTGGAGTTCAGACAACGCAACTCGTCTCCGGTCTTGCAGACATGCGAGGGCATGCTTGTTCTCCGTCGCGCTCGGCCAGGCCAGGCATGCACGGGAAGCCACTGACGGGCTTGCCGAATGGTAACACATGTATATGTCAGATGTCTTAACACAAGGGCGGTAACGCATGCGACTGTTCCACATCGGCTACACTGTGCCGCTGCGCTTTTCTTCTACGCCGTTCTATTTCTTTCTATCTTCTACATTCCCGACACCATGCAGATCCGCGACGCCGAGCTGGCCGACATTGCCGGCATCACCCCGATTTACAACGACGCGGTGGCCAACACCACGGCCATCTGGAACGAGACCCTGGTTGACGACCGCAACCGCGAAGACTGGCTGACCGCACGCCGCCAGAGCGGCTATCCCGTGCTGGTAGCGGTGGCCGACGGCAAGGTGCTGGGCTATGCCAGCTTTGGCGACTGGCGCGCTTTCGATGGCTATCGTCACACCGTGGAGCATTCGGTCTACGTCCACAAGGATCATCGCGGCGAAGGCCTGGGGCGGGCGCTGATGGAAGCCCTGATCGCCCGCGCCCGCGCGCTGGGCAAGCATGTGATGGTGGCCGGCATCGACGCCAGCAATAGCGGCTCCATCAGCCTGCACAAGAAGCTGGGGTTTGAGCAGGTGGGCTATCTGCCGCAGGTCGGCACCAAGTTCGGCAAGTGGCTGGATCTGGCTTTTCTGCAACTGATGTTGGATGGGCGGACGGAGCCGGATCGTATTGGGGGGTAATTTCGTTTTGGTGGCCCGGGGTGGACGGGCTGCATCAGTAACTTAACGATGTCTGAATGTCCTGAATTGCAAGGGCAACTACAAGATAAAATAGGAAGTTTTGAGAAAAGAGCAAGAAATGTTGATTTGCTCGCCGATTTGACCCTCTCCATTTGACCCACCTTCCATTGCCTGCTGAAGGCAGCCACCCGGTCATACGACCCCTCGTATCCCAGCTCTCTCAAGTCCAGGAACATCTGTTTC